>OUMQ01000048.1_pt1 | contig 6042 bp, 1 predicted proteins | sample 1691041 | NCBI WGS metagenome assembly OUMQ01 (sample SAMEA3914864, study PRJEB12502) | metagenome | biome: forest; material: soil | place: USA | collected 2012-03-12 | depth 0.3 m | reverse complement strand
GCCGCTGACCAAAGTGAGCGTGGACTTTGCTCTCAAGAGCGACGGCATCACCATCACCACCTCGGCCAGCACGTTGGCGCAAACAGGTGTGGAGATGGAAGCGCTTACCGCGGCCAGCATCGCGGCGCTGACCATCTATGACATGTGCAAGGCCGTGGACAAGACCATGCGCATTGAGGGCGTGCGGCTGGTGAGCAAGGAGAAGTAGGCTCACGCTTTCCTGCGCCGTCCGCAGACCAGGCTCAGCACGCCCAGTCCCAGCAGCAGGGCGGATCCAGGCTCTGGCACGACGGCGTGGAGCTGAAGGTCGAAACTTGTCGGGTTACTGTTATGGTCGCCAGGGCCCTGGGTGCTATTGGCACCACCGAAGACGATGTCGGTGGCAGCGTCGATGCGCCAGTCCTGCGGCAGCACGCTCTGATCGGTGTACGAGGGAATGAGCCAGTTGTCGCCGGCATTGCCGTCGCTCGAGTCATTGGTCACCAGCGCCCATTCACCACCGTTGATGGCGTTCTGGTTGGGCGTGAAGGCCCAGATGTAAGCCTGCTCGCCTATCTGGAAGGAGTAGGGCGAAAGGCCGGAGCTGGAGGTGCCGTCGCTCTGCACCGTGGCGGTGGAAGAGAAGAAGCCTTCCGAGGGAGTGTAGCCGGCGCCCGCCGTGACCTGGTCGAAGACATGCCAGTTCGCCGCCCACTGGTCCATGTTGTTCGCGGTGGGAACAAAGGAGCCGAAGGTGCCGAGCTGGAAGGTCACGCTGCTGTCCAGGTTGCCGCCGTAGCTGAAGAGCAGGGTGTTGCCCACCGAGTCGCCCCAGTTGATGGAGTCGGCGCGGCTGCTGGCGGCGGTCCCCAGCACAAGGGCGAGGGAGAGGGCGAACGCTTTGAGTGGATGCCTGAGAGTCATGGCGGGAAGGGCGGCGGGTGAGGAAAAGGAAGGGGAAGAAAGGCGAGGGAGAAAGCTCATGGTCGTGCGCGTCAGGGTGTCCACGGCAGGGGCATGACCCAGTCGCTCTTGCCGGCGATGGATTGAATGAAGTTGGCGCGCAAGGCCTTGAACATGGGCAGGCCGTTTTCGTTGTTCAGTGAGGCGTCGGCCATTTCGGTCCAGAACTGGCGGGCGCCAACGTTGAGCAGGAAGTGGCTGGCGTAAGCCTGGGAGTTGGGGACGTCGTCACCCGACCAGAAGATCAGCCGGTCCGCCAGCTTCGGATTGTTGCTGCCGGTGAAGCCGTTGGCGACGCTCATGGCCCGTGAGGTGGGCGACTGATCCATCGGCCAGGGGCTGGCGATCATGGTGGAGCCGGCCAGCAGAGGGCAGGCCGCCACGTTCTGGCGTACATGGGCGCTGAAGACGAGGTTCACAGGGGTGGTGCGCGGGTGGATGTACACGCCCTGGCAGTTGTCCAGGATGTTGTCGCCCATGTTTGTGAGCAGGGTATCGCCGGTCTTCACCCAGTACGGGTTGCCGCTGTTGGCAAACAGCCAGTACACCGTGAAGGCGGCGGTGCCAGGAGCGGCAGCCAAGATGCGGTCCGCGGTGGTGACGACGTTGGTGGCATGGAACTTCGCGGGCGGGAACACCTCGGCAAAAGTGAGGTGCTCGCGCACCACGATGCGGTCGCCGGCCAGGCTGGCGGGCACGGTGGCCTTGGTGTTGAGCGTGCTGGCGCTGTCGATGGCAAGAGTAGTGGCGGTGCTGGAGGCTTCGTCCACCTCCCAGCGATGACCGGCGTTGGTGCCGCTGATCACTTCGATGTAGTACTGCTTTCCGGCAGTGAACTGCGCCTTTACATCACCCGTGCCGGCGGAGGTGGCGACGTTGAGCACGTTGCCGGTGACGGAATCAATCTTGCCGCCGAAGACTTCGCACGGCACAAAGGGATCACCACAGCTCTGGCAGCCCACTGTCAGAGCGCGGGTGGACCAGCCGGCGACATCGGTGTGGGCCACCGCACCGGAGGTTTGTTCGGTGACCTTCACGCGCAGGAAGCCTTTGCCATTCGCCAGGGCGGGGATCTGGGCCAGGTTCTGGAAGGTGTCGCTCTCTGTGCCATCTGGGCTGGTGACCACGTTGGGCGCGATGGTGTTGATCGTCGTCCAGCCCGCGTCATTGGCACCGCTCTGGCTGAGGTCGGCAACATACTGCAGCTCGTAAGTAAGGCCCACAGCACCAGTCACGCGGCGGCTCACGGCATCAATGGTGCCGTTGCCATTGACGACGATCTCCAGCGGGCAGACGGTGTTTACACCGCTGGTGGGATCGAAGCAGAAGGCGAACTCCTGGAGGTTGGTGTAGTTGTCGCCATCCGGGTTGTCATTCGGGCCGTTCTGGCCGCCCAGCGGGTGACGTGTCTGCCAGCCGGTGAAGCTCACGGGGCAAGAGGTGCGCAGCAGCGGGATGTTGTTGTCCAGCACGGTGGGATCACCGTTTTGCAGGTTGAAGGTGACGTACCAAGGGTTGGCCCCGGCGCTGTAGTCCACCACGTCGGTGAAGGTGCCGTTCACATCGCTGCCGATACGGTACGGATCAGGCTGGCCGAAAGGCGTGAGCGTTGAGGCGCTGGCCGGGCGGCTGGGGTCCAGCGAGTAGCCAGGAGGAGCGGTGACAGCCATGGTGTAGATGCCGGCCGTGCCGTTGGTGATCCAGGAGTACTGGCCAGTGCTGCCATCGAGCACCACCGTCACCGCACCGCCCGGTGGCGTGGAGGTGATGGAGATGGAGCCGCCGCTGATGATGGCGCCAGTCTCCGTGTCATAGAACCAGCCCTGCGGGTCGGCGGACTCAAGGAAGTCGTTGTTCTGGCTCGGCGCATTGGAGACGACGAGGGGAATCATGCGGTCGTTGTTGCCGTCCTTGTCATTGGTCTTGATGATGGAGGCGTTCGGCGGTGTTTCGACCACGATGTAGTGCCCGTTGGGCAGGCCGGTGAAGGTGTAGGTGCCGTCGGAACCGGTGACCTGGGTTTGCAGCACGGTGTCTTCACCCGGATCGATGGCGCCATTGCCGTTGGCGTCGTTGTAGAGCTTCACGGTGAAGCCTGGCAGCGGCGGGTCGTTGTCGGCGAAGTTGCCGTCGCGCTTGTAGTCAAAGCGCACCTGGCCGGAGATGGTGTAGAGCGTGGTGACGTGGTAGCCGTCGTTGCCGGCAGGGGTGCTGGCGTTGGCCACGGCGGTCACGGTGGCGGGATCGGTGCCTTCCGTCTGCGTGTAGCCACCGGTCACCACAGCGGTAAAGTCGGGGTCGTTGGTGTTCACCTTGGCGGTGGTGGTTCCGGGCGGCACCACGGCGCTCCAGTTGCCCTGGGCATTGGTGCTCACCGTCTGTGGCGAGCCGTTGGAATCGGTTACCGTCACATCCACGTTAGGCAGGTTCGGCTCACCGCTGTCCTGGGTGCCGTTGCCATTGGTGTCCACATAGAGGTGGCCGGTGACGGTGGCAGGGATGAAGTAGCCGTCGTTGCCGTCGAGGGTGTCCACATTGGCCACGGCGGTTTTGACGGTGGGATCATCACCTTCCGTCTGCACATAGCCGGGGGGCACGACGGAGGTGAAGTCGAGATCGCCGGTGTTTACCTTGGTGCTGGTGGTTCCGGGCGGCACGGAGACGGTCCACACGCCGGAGGCATTGGTGCTGACGATGTGGGGCGCGCCGTTGGAATCCGTTACCGCCACATCTACGTTAGGTAGCACGGGCTCGCCGCTGTCGTGAACGCCGTTGCCGTTGGTGTCGATGTACAGCAGGCCGTGCAGCACGGCAGGGATGAAGTAGCCGTCGTTGCCAGCGGGAGTGCTGGTGCCTACGGTGGCGGTCACGGTGGCAGGATCGGTGCCGGTGCTGAGCACCGCGCCGGTGGGGAAGTCAGGATCGGTGTGATCCACGGCGGTGGTGGTGCTGCCGGGCGGCACGCTGGCCGTCCAATTGCCGCCCGCATCGGTGGTCACGGTCTGATGGCCGCCGTTGGCGTCGATGACAAGCACGTCCACGTTAGGCAGGTTCGGTTCGCCGGAGTCCTGAGTGCCGTTGCCGTTGGTGTCCACGAACAGGTGGCCGGTCACCGTGGCGGCCGCGAAGTAGCCGTCGTTGTCGGTGAAGGTGGTGCTGTTGGCCACGGCGGTCACCGTCGTGGGATCGGTGCCTTCCGTCTGTGAGTAGCCGGCGGGCACGGCGGCGGTGAAGTCGGTGTCGGTGACATCCACTTTGGCGGTGGTCAGGCCGGGCGGCACAAAGGCCTTCCAGTTGCCGAGGCTGTTGGTGACCACCGTCTGGGTGGCGCCGTTGGCATCCTTGACCTTGATGTCAACGTTAGGCAGGTTGGGTTCGCCAGAGTCCTGGATGCCGTTGCCGTTGGTGTCGATGTACAGGTGGCCGGTGACGGTGGCGGGGATGAAGTAGCCATCGTTGCTGGCGGGAGTGACGCCGCTGGCAACAGCGTTGACGGTGACTGGATCGGTACCGGTGCTGAGCACCGCGCCGGCGGGGAAGTCTGGATCAGCTGTGTTCACCGTAGCGGTGGTGGTGCCGGGCGGCACGCCAATGGTCCAGGTGCCGCTGGCATCGGTGCTCACGGTATGGGTCACGCCGTTGGCGTCGAGAATGACCACGTCAACATTGGGCAGGTTCGGCTCGCCGGAGTCCTGGGTTTGGTTGCCGTTGGTGTCGATGAACAGATGGCCGGTGACGATGGCGGGATTGAAGTAGCCGTCATTGCCGGCGGAGACGCTGCTGTTCGCCACGGCGGTGACCATCGTGGATGCGGTGCCCTCTGTCTGCTGATAGCCGGCAGTCACGTTCAGCGTGAAGTGCGGGAAGGTGGTGTCCACAGCGGCTGTGGTCATGCCTGGCGGCACGGCGGCGGTCCACACGCCGTTCACATCGGTGGTGACGGTCTGGTTCACGCCGCTGGAATCGGTGATGAGCACCTGGTCGTTGGCCAGATCGGGCTCGCCAGCATCCTGGTGGCCGTTGCCATTGGTATCGAGGTAGAGATGGCCGGTGACGGTGGCGGGGATGAAGTAGCCGTCATTGCCTGCGGGCGTGGTGGTGCCGGCGACGGCGGTGACGATGGCGAGGCCCTGGTTGCCTTCGGTCTGGGTGAAGGTGACGGGCACGACATTGGCGAAGTCAGGGTCGGTCTGGTCCACCTGGAACAAGGTGGAGCCTGGAGGCACGGAGGCGCTCCAGTTGCCGTTCGCATCGGTGGTGGCGACCACCGGGTTGCCATTGCTGTCGGATACGTCCACGTCCACGTTAGGCAGGTTCGGCTCGCCGGGATCCTGCTGGCCGTTGCCGTTGGTATCGATGTACAGGTGACCAGAGACGATGGCGGGGATGAAGTAGCCGTCGTTGCCGGTAGGCGTGCTGGTGTTGAAGACAGAAGTGGCGGCGGTCGGATCGGTGCCTTCGGTCTGCACGGCACCAGTGGGGAAGTCTGGGTCCGTTTTGTCCACATGGATGCTGGCGGTGCCGACAGGGACCACAGCGCTCCAGTTGCCGTTGGCGTCGGAAGCGACCGTCTGCTGCACGCCGTTGTGATCGGTGATGACCACATTCACGTTCGGCAGGTTGGGTTCACCGTCCTGGGTGTTGTTGTCATTGGTGTCGAGGTACAGGTGGCCGGTGAGCGTGCCCACCTGGCCGATGCCGAAGTTCGCATTGGTCACACTGGTGCTGGCGACGGGCACGCTTAGGATGCCGTCCACAGTGCCGTCGGTGCCGGCTGCGGTGCCGAGGTTTTCGCCGGTGCTCACCCAGCCCACGGGCAGGCTCACAGCAGGCGGGGCGCTGCCCACGGTGCCGGTGACGGTGCTGAGCATCAGCACATTGGTGGAGTTGGGCACCACGGTGTTGAAGCTGTAGGTGCCGTCGTTGGCCACGGCCACGCTGCGCACCACCAAGTTGTTGCGCACCAGGATCACGAACAGGCCTCCAGCGTTGGTGCCGGAGCCGTTGACGGTGGCGTCGCTGAGGCCGTTGGTGTCGTTAAAGACGTTGCCGCTCAGGGTTACGGCGGTGAAGGGCATGCTCACCGTGGCAGGCGTGGAG
>OUMQ01000023.1_pt1 | contig 7587 bp, 1 predicted proteins | sample 1691041 | NCBI WGS metagenome assembly OUMQ01 (sample SAMEA3914864, study PRJEB12502) | metagenome | biome: forest; material: soil | place: USA | collected 2012-03-12 | depth 0.3 m | reverse complement strand
CGCCATGCCAAAAGATCGCCCCGCAATACTTAACGGCTTCTCTTGGTTTGTCGCGGCTGCGCCGCAGGTTTTCGACGGCGGCAAGATGCACGCCGCTCCTTGTGGGGGCACACGGTCGCACTGCCCGGGAATACTCCCTTCCACACAATCACCTGTGTGGAATAGCGAGACGCCGCGCCCGGGGTCAGAACTCCATGTGCAAACGCACTCCCAGCACGCTGGCCGGACCCCGGTCCGCATTGTAGCCAGGGTGGTTCACAAGCTGATAATCCAGCGCCAGGTGCGTGGTCCACGCACCCGCCTGGAACAGCTTCGCATCATAGCTCAGCTCCACGATTTGCTCCGGCCCGTAGCTCGTCAGCCGCCCATCACCCACCAGGATGCCCACGCCCCCGGCGGCAAGAAAGGCGCGGTGGGGCGCTGTGATGCCGTTCACCGCTCCGGCCAGGATCAGCGCGTCGTCCTCCCGGCCCCAGGCACCGCCCTTCAAGCTGAAGCCTAACGCCAGGCTGCGATCAATATCAGTGAAGGCATCGGACTGGGTGCGGCCGTCGCTCGCACTGAGACGCAGAAAAGCACCCAGCGCCGGCGTGATCTCCTGCTCCAGGCCCGCCGCGCCTCCGTACTTCATCCGATAATCCGTGTCGCCCGCCACACCTGGCAGGCCGTCCGCGCCAGGGTTCGCCGTGGCCTGCGCATAGTTGGCCGTCTTTGCCCGGTTTGCAAAAGCCAGCAGCCGTACTTTGCCTGGATGGTCGTCGAGCAAGTATCGCCACTCGAACTCCGCCACGTCTCCGAAGGACTTCCAGAAATGCATGTCCAGGTTAGGCCCGTTCGGCTCCGTGGGCATGAGGAAGGAGCCCAGGCGGAAGGCCCAGCGCTTCTCATTCCATTCCAGCAGCAGCCCCTGCGTGTAGCCTCGCGCCTCCGCCGGCACATCCCATGCACCGCTTTCCCACAAGCTCCAGTTCCATAGCTGGCTGCGCGCATCGTGGCTGTAGGTGTTGTCGTCCAGCACATCAGAGCCCGACATCTTGCCCAGCCGGAGGGTGAACCGTGAAACATCCTGGGTGCCGGCAAGCTGGTTTTTGCCGTCCTTCACTTCCTCTGTTTCGCCGCCCATTCCAAAGGTCTGCTGGAAAAACAGACGCGCATTGTAGAATTCACCCGAGATCGTGCCTGTTTTTTGTGCCTCGCCATTGGGAAAGCCAGCGATGCCCAGTGTCTGGTTCAACCCCTGGCCTTGAAAGAACTCCGGGTTGTAAAACAGGGCACCGCCTTCCCACAGCCGGGCACCGGCAAACAGCGTGACAGACACCGTCTCGCGTGTCTGATGTGGCGTGAAGCTGTTAGGCCCTTCATACGGCGAGTGAAAGCCCGGCGTGCCTTGCACGATGTCAGTGTTCTGGGCGTGGATCGACCACTGGGCCGGATCCGCGACTGCCTCCGGCACAATCGCCGGATCGCCCGCGATCAACAAGGGAGCCGCCCCGGCAAAAGAGGCAGCCACGATCAGCGGAAAAAGGCGGAGTGTCATCGGGAGGAAGCGAAACCGGCCCACTCCTTCACCAGCCCTGTGCGCAACGCGAGCCCTGGCTTGTGAAATTTGCCGCACTTGTGACAGGCACGGCACCCGCTCTGCATCATCAATTCTGCCTGCGACGACGCCAGACAACACCCAGCAGGCCCAGCATCAGGAGCAGCACGCGGCTGGGCTCTGGAATCACGCCGATGGAGCCGGTGGTGGCGAACTTGCTCAAGTCGAAGGAAGAACCTGCGGCCAGTGTGAGGTTCGAGAGATCGAACGAGGGCGTGTTGGTCATCGCATTCACGCTCGTCCAGTCCACCAAGTTGATGATGTCGCCGTTCTTGAAGGTGTAGCCGCCCACTTCCTGGACCTTGATGACCGTGCCTGGAGTGACCGCAAGCAGGCTGTTGGTCCCCGTCATGTTGATCAGGTCATTAATGGCTCCATTGGTGCCGGTGAAAGCGGTATAGGACGGCAGCAGCGAGCCGAAGGTCATGGCGTTCGGATCGAAGGAACCGGTCGGCGTGCTGACACTGAAGATCGCCGCGGGATTCGAGCCGTTGGCAGTGAGATTGAGAGCACCACCCACCGTAAGAGTGGCTACCGCTCCGGCTGTGGCCACACCGCCGCTCGGGCTGATCGCGCCGCCGTTGACATTGACGTCTCCGGCAATGGTGCCACTGCCGCCCAGCACACCACCTGTGACGGCCACACCGCCACTGGCATTGGTGGCGCCATTGTTGGTCACCAGCACCGTTCCAGGGCCGCTGGTGGTCAGCACCCCGGCACCGGTCACTGCGCCGGACACGGTCAAAGTGTTGCCGCTGGTCACTGAGAGAGTGCCGTTGCCCGCACCCATCGTGAGGGTTCTGCTGGCACCGAGATCAAAGGAGCCGGTGCTCTGGAGCGTGCCGCCGTTGAGCGTCACCGAGTTGCCCGCGGAGCCGTCACCCAGGTTCGCACTGACCGCCACGCTCAGCGTGCCGCCATTCACCTGCACGCCACCGCTGAAGCCGCTGTTGGTTCCAGAGAGCACCAGTGTTCCAGGGCTGGTTTTCGCCAAGGTGGAGCTGCCTGTCACCGTTCCAGAGACCGTCAGGCTGTTGCCGGTCGTCACATCGAAGGTGGCGCCACCGGTGCCGATGGCCACAGTCCGGTTCGCCGTCAGATCCACGTTCGCACCTGTGTTCTGAAGGGTGCCGCCCGAGATGGAGAGGGTGTTGGTGGCAGAGCCGTCGCCGAGGTTGTTGCTGGCGCCGATGCTCACCACACCACCGCTGATCACCGTCTGCCCAGTATAAGTGTTGGGCGAGGTGAGGGTCAGCGATCCAGTGCCGTTCTTGACCAGCCCGGTGGAGCCGGTGATGCCCACCGTGCCGCTGGTATTGGCGAGGGTGTAATTGACCGCTGAGTTGTTAAACACCACCGAGGCAGGCTGAACGCCTGCGGCCTGGATGTTAACCGTGGAGTTGGTCACCGTGCTGGAGGTCACGGCATTGGTGTCGGTAAAGGACACCGCCAGACCGTCAACATAGTTCGTCGCGGCGGAGCCACTGGCCCAGTTGGTGGCAGTCGGCGTCGTGCTCCATGAGGAATTGGCCGCACCGTTGCCGGCGGTCTGGCCGGTCCAGGTAAGAGAACCGGCGAAGGGCGCGACGACGAGCTGCTCCTTGGTGGCCGAGTTCACCAGCGACAACGTGTAAGTGGTGCTGCCCACGACCACCGTCTGCGTCTGCACACCGCTGGGCAGCACAAACGCCGTGCTGCCGCCCGAGTTGAGCCCGGAAGCCGCGGAGATCAAAGTGTAAGTGGCAGGTGCGAGGGATGTGCCGAGGGTCGTAAGATTGATGGTGTTCACGCCCGAGACCGCCGCGCCCTTGGTCGCCACCAGCGAATCCGCCGTGCCTGCGCTGCCAATGTCAAAGTTCAAGGAGGCGCCGCCAAGAGTAAGGGCCGTGCCGCTGAAGCTGTTGTTCTGCTGGAGGTTGAAGGTTCCCACGCTGCCATCATTCATGCTGAACGCGGCACCGGAAGCCAGGTTGAGGCTGGAGCCGAGGGTGCCAGCACCGGTGGTGCCGGCATTGACCGTGCCGCTGCCAGGCAGGGCGGAGAAGGTGGCGCCGCTGCTCACACTGATGGCGGTGTTGCCGAGCGAGCCGGTCGAAGCAAGAGCGAGGCCGCCGGTGCTCACCGTGGTCGGTCCCGTGTACGTGCTGGCGCCGCCAAGCGTGGTGGTGCCCGGGCCAGACTGGGTCACCGCACCGGTTCCGGAGATGGCGTTGTTGACCGCGAAAGAACTGCGGGTGAAGACCAGCGTGCCGCTGTTGGCCACCGTGCCGGTACCAAGTGTGCCGCTGGTGCCGCCATTGCCCACCTGCAGGGCGCCTGCGCTGATGGTGGTGCCACCGGTGTAAGTGTTGGTGCCATCCAAAATCAAGGTGCCAGCAGTGGTCTTGGTCAACGGCGTGGAGCCGTTGTTGATCTGGCCCACGTTCTTCAAAATCCCGCTCTGCAACGCGATGCTATCCAGCGCGGTGGTGCCGCCGAGGTTGTGGCCGGCCATGTCCAATGTTCCACCGTTGAGGGTGACATTCGCCGTGGTATGCGTGGTGGTCGCCTTGATGATGTCGCCGGCAAGGGTGACTGTGCCGCCGGTGATGTTCACCGAATCCACAGCGCTCACCAAGCCCGTGGCGGCGGTGTTGTTGCCCAGCTGGATGGAATAAGTGCCGTTGGTGCCGATCGTCACAGTGCCGCCAGAAACGTTGAAGTTGCCTGCGACGGTCTTGGTGAACGACGTTGAACCCGTGTCCGAGATATTGCCCATGCTCAGACCACCGGCGCCGATGGTCGTAATGCCGCCGCTGATGCTGAGGTTATAGGTCAGCGTCGTGGCGGCGGTCGGTGCCATGGTGGTCGTGTCGTAACCGATGGTCACTCCGGTCGCGTCCAGCGTGCCGGTGTCGAACTTGAAGTCCGCGCTCAGATTACCAATGCGAGGCTGGTTGCCAATGTTCAGGGTGCTCAGCAGCAAGTCGGCATTGTGGCCGGTGAAGTCCACCAGATTGCCGGCGGCGCCGACACCCGTGGTGCCCGTGGTTGCACCTCCGGTGGCGATGTTAAAGGTGGCGCGGCCGGTGCCGTCGGCGGCACGAATCTTGATGGTGCCGTTGGTGGCGGCGGAGTTGAACGTCACCGAACCAATGTCGCGGGAGCCAGTGCCGACGTTGAAGGAGCCGACATTGAAGGTGTTCAGGCCGGAACCAAGCTGCACCAAGGAGTTCGGAGTAGCGCCGTTGTTGAAGGTGGCGCTGTCGCCCACGTTGAAGTTAGCCGCTGTGATCGTGCTCACCGCCGTGGTGGCAGTGATGCCTGTCGAGGGCGTGGGCAGCAGCAACGTCGAGGTGTTCCCGGTAATGTTGGTGCCATCCTGGCTGGCCACGTGGAAAGTGCCCGTGCCGATGTTGACGCTGGTGGAGGCCAGGCCAGTAAGATCGAGCACGGCTGTATTAGACAGGGCCGCAGTGGCTCCGCCGATCGTCACCGTTCCAGCGGCGGCAGAGACGTTGAAGGCACCTGTGCCAGGAGTTGCCCCGGTGATCACAAGAGTGGTGGGGGTATTGGCCGCCGTAGGATTGAAGCCCACGGTGACGTTGCCGTTCACGGTGAGGGTCTTGTTCGCGCCCAAGGTCACCGTGGTGGCTGTCGCGGACCCCGTCGGATCGGAAAGGCCACCGGTGATGATGCTCGCGCTAGTCAGGTCAAGGTTGCTGAGGGTCGAGCTGCCTGAGATGCCGAGAGCCAGGGTATTGGTGGTGTTGATCTGATTGTCCGAAGCTATCACGGTCGGATTCACCAGTGTGACCGTGCCTGCGCCAGTGAATGTAACTGGATAACCCAGGGTGTAACCACTGCTGCGGTTGATGATGAAGGTGCCCGCGTTGGAGCCATTGGCACCGGTGGCAGAGAGGCTGCCGGTGGTGCCACCAGTGCCAATTTGAAGGGTGCCAGAAGTGATGCTGGTGGTGCCGGTGTAGGTGTTGTTGCCCGTCAGAATCTGCACGCCAGTAGCATTGTTGGTGACCGTCAGCCCCACAGTGCCGGTGCCGGTGCCGAAGGTGTTGGCAATCACGCCGCCGAAGGTGGTGATGGTGGAAGCCGGCACGGTAAGCGTAAGAGTGTTGGCCGTGCTGCCGCTGTTGGCGACAATCTGGCTGGTCAGAGAGGTGTCGCTGGCATCGGTGACGAGGCCGCCCACCGAGCCGTTGAAGCCGTTCAGATCAAGGAGGCCGCTGGTGCTGCCCAAGCCCAGGACGATGGCGCTCGCGGAGGTACCGGCATTGGTGGCACCAATTTGGAAAGTGCTGCCGCCCTGCACCGCCGTGGGCAGGGTGTAAGTATTGGCCGAGGCAAGGCCGGAATAGGTCACCGTGCCGCCGCCAATGATGGTGACACCCGTCTTTCGACCGGTACCATCCGTGATCTTGCCGCCGTAGTTGGAATCGCCGACCGAGCTGTCGATCGTCAGCGTGGCATTTGAAGAGGTGCCAGAGTTGGTGATGGTCTGGTTCGCCGGCGTGCCAGCGGTGGTCAGCGTGCCGATGCTTGGGCTCTGGTTGAACAGGTCCAGGGTGGCGCTCTGGCCGACGGAACCAATGGTGAGGGCCGTGCCCGTGGAGATGGCGGTGGAGGAGCCCAGCTTGGTGGTGCCGCGCTGAAGATTGGTGCCTCCCAGGTACGAGTTATTGCCGCTCAGGGTCAGCGTGGCAGGCCCGCTGACCGTGAGCGAGCCATTGCCACCCACGTTGTTGCCGAAGGCGGCGGTGCCGGAGCGGTTGATGATCAGCGAGCCATCGTCCGTCACGGTGCTGGCAGCATTCAGCGAGCCAGTGCTGCCGCCGTTGCCGACTTGCAGGGTGGCGCCGGAAGCAATCTGGGTGGTGCCAGAGTAGTTGTTGCCGTTGGTCAGGATCAGCGTGCCTGCCACCACGTTCAGGGCGCCGCTGCCGCCGGCGATGTTGCCATAAGTGACCGGCGTGCCGTTGAGCTTGAAGGCCAGCGTGCCGTTGTCGGTAACATCACTGGCGAAACTGCCATTGGTGACGCCGTTGCCCACTTGAAGCGTGGCGCCGCTGTTGATGACGTCCGCACCCGTGTTTCCGAGGGCACCGGTGAGCACAAGGGTGCCGCTGTTAAACGTAACCGCGCCACCGCCGCTGACCGTGCCAGCATAGGTGAGCGGAGAGGCGGGCAGCACGGCGAAGGCAAGCGTGCCATTGTTGGTCACATTGCCCAGGGTGCCGTTGGTCAACGTTCCATCACCCACCTGAAGCGTTGCCCCGCTGTTCACCGTGGTGCCGGTGTTGAGCGTTCCGGTGAGCACGAGGGTGCCTGTGGCGACCGTGGTGTTGCCCGTGCCATTCACCGTGCCCGGGAAGGTGACGCTGTCGCTGCGGTTAAAGATGAGGCTGCCATTGTTGGTGATGCCGCCGGCAAATGTGCCGGAGCCGGTGGTGCCGTTGTTGCCAATGCGCAGCGTGGATCCAGCACCGATGGTGGTGAGGCCGGAATAGGTGTTCGCGCCGGTGAGCACAAGGGTGGCCGTGCCGCTCGTGGTGAGCCCCAAGGCACCGCCGCCCGTGCCATCGCGCAGCACACCGCCGTACACACTGGTGGTAGAGCCGCCGATGCCAAGAACGCTGGCCGCCGCACCGCCATTTTCCACGGCCGCCGTGTTATCGCCGGTCAAGCCGGTGAGGAGAATGCTGCTGCCATTGAGCTGCAGCACACCGTTGCTGGCGGTGCCAAAGCTGACGTCATTCTGGCCGTTGCCGAGGGCCAGGTTGTTGCCCAGCGTCAGCGTGCCCGCGTTGATGTTCACGCCGCCGGTGAAGGTGTTGGCGTTATTGATGATCACCTGGCCGACGCCGTTCAAGGTCAGCGCCGTGGCGCCGGTGATACCATTGCTGCCGGTGAGGGTGTAGGTGACGAGCGCGGTGTTGTTAAACGTGACGGAGCTTGGGTCCACGTTGCCATTGGAAATGTCCACCGTGGTGTTG
>OUMQ01000041.1_pt1 | contig 12607 bp, 1 predicted proteins | sample 1691041 | NCBI WGS metagenome assembly OUMQ01 (sample SAMEA3914864, study PRJEB12502) | metagenome | biome: forest; material: soil | place: USA | collected 2012-03-12 | depth 0.3 m | reverse complement strand
CCCTGGGGGTCAATCCCAACCTGCTGCAGTTCGTGCTCAACCGGGCTCCGGTAGTCGTGGCGGCTGCCAAAAAGTAGCCAGTGGTGGGGCCAAGCCACTGTTGACCTCCGCGCGGCCAGGGCGGAATGGTGCGCCAGTTTTGACCACCATGTACGGGTTGTCCCACGTTGTTTGCCGTTGGTTAGGCACTGCTGTGCTGCTGCTGGGGGCTGTTTCAGCCGCTTCTGGGGGGACCGCAATCGCGCCGCCTCCTGCCGACGGCATTCGTGACAATGCCCGGTCGATGCTGGAGGATGCCCATGCTTCGCTGGCGGCGGAGATGAGGCAATTCGAAGAGAAGACTGGCCTGCTGGTGTTTGTCGATACCAACACGTATCTGGAACAGGGGACCAAGGCCGTGGACCGGGCCCGCGCCCTGGCAGGGGCCTGGATAGGTGAGCGCCCCGGGATTATTTTTTGCCTCAACCGCTCGGCGGGATCGGTGCCCTTCATGTTTTTTTCACCGGAGCTGACCAAGCGTTATCCGGAACCGGACCTCTCGCGATCGGCGAACGAGACGGCCGCGGCAATGGATCGAGTTTCTGCTCCAGAGAACCGCCTGCCGGTAGGGGTGCGGGTGATGATGAACCGTTTGCGCGCCCTGGAGGCGGACAGGGTTTCCCGAAACCGTCTGTTCCATCGCCGGGATCTGGAGATGATGGCCGTCTTTGGCTGCGTGGCACTGGCGTTCGGCCTGCTGGCGGGCATCCTCATCCGGATGAACCATCGGCGGGAAGCTTTGGATGCTGTGCAGCATCATTTTCCGGAGGTGGAGGTGGGGCAGAGGTTTTCGGCCCCGTGTGGAGGAGGGGTGATTGTGGAGGTTGAGACACCGGGCAAAGGGTGATTTTGGTAAATATAGTGACTGTAATTTGATCAGACGGCGAGCGTCATGGTCTGACGGTGATTGTCATTCGCGGACGTGAAAATGCTTGTTCATTGTGGGGCTATTGTGATTACATGGTCTTTTACCTGTAATACCTGTGCACCTCAAAATAAGGCGGTCTGTCTCCTCCCAGGAGCGGATCCGCCGTTGTCTGCTGATCAGATTCCTTTTTCCGTATCTCGCCTGCCTGCCTGAGTCATTCAGAGGCCACGAGCCCTGCTTTTGCACGTGAATTTTTTGTTTCCGCCTATGAAAACTCGTTTGAGTTCGCCTAGAACCCTTCGCCGCGGCAGCCCCGCACTTCAGATGATCAGGCGTCATCTGCAAACACCTGTCACAGCCCTGCTGCTGGCGTGTTTCGCCTTGTGGACGGTGGAGAGGAGCCCCGCAGCGACCCTTACCTGGGACTCAGACGGCACCGCAGGCAATCCTACAGGGGGCACGGGTACCTGGAACCTTGCTTCCAACCTATGGAACAACGGCACGGGCATGCAGGCCTGGACCAACACTGGCAACGTGGCGGCGTTTGGCGGCACGCCTGGCATTGTCACTCTGGGGGTGCCGATCTCGGCAGCGGGCCTCAACTTCAGCAGTGATGGCTATACCCTGACCGGCACCGGTGCCAATGCGCTCACCCTGTCGGGCCCGATCACCGTCAGCGGCCCGGGCAACCAGGCCGTCATCAATGATACCATCATGGGCAACTCGGGGCTGGTGAAGAACGGCAGTGGCGTGCTGGTGCTGGGGGCGGAAAACACCTACACTGGCAACACCATCATCAATCGCGGCACGGTGGTCATCACTGACCCCCTGGACCTTGGCAACTCGACATCCACGGTGGTGGTCAATGGCATTGCCGGCAATGGCTTCAATGGTGGCACGCTGGTGCTGGGCGGTGGTCTTGCGCCGATGGTTCTCAATCGCAACCTGTCGATCGGCGGTCGTGGCGGCCCCAGCACCAGCGGGGCCGCCCTCATCAGCGTGGGTAACAACGTCATTTCCGGTGCCATCGCCGCCTCCACGGCTACAGAAACGCGCGTCGTGTCTGCGGCGGGCACTCTTGACATCACGGGTGCGGTGACGCCCAACGCCAGCGGCGGCCTGATGTTTTATGGCAACGGCAACGTCACCATTGATGGGGCGGTGATCGGCGGTGCCTCTGGCGGCCCTGGCATCATCAAGGCCACCTCGGATGCCTTCACCACGCTGAAGCTGACCAACACCAGCAACAACTTCGCCAGTGACGTGCGCCTGGACGGCGGCACGGTGCTGGTGGCCGATGGCCGGGCGCTGGGCACCAGCCCCTCAGTCAACGCCATCCGGCTCAACGGCGGCACGCTGGAAGTACGCACCGATTCACCCGCCAGCTTCAGCACACGTCGCGTGGGACTGGTGGATGGCAGTGGCACGATTTTTGTGGACCGCGCGGAAGGCAGCACGGCCCTGCTGAACCAGACGGTGACTTTCTCCGACCTGTCGCTGGCCTCTGCCGACCGCACCCTTACCATCACCGGACGCAATGGCTATGGGGTCAGCTTCACCGGGCTTAATGGGACGATTGGCGGTGGCGGTGCGGGCAACGCCTCCCTGATCAACAATTCAAACGGCACGGTGTACTACAATGCCAATGTGTGGAACGACACGGACACCGCGGCCCAGCGCACGCTGACCATTGGCGGCAGCGGTGATTCGGTGGTGGCAGGCAGCATTCTTGCCGCCAGCAGCGCCAACCATGTGCTGGCCAAGAGCGGCACCGGCACGGTCACCATCATGGGCACTGGCAGCACCTACGGCGGTGGCACGGTGGTGACGGGCGGCACGCTGGCCATTTTCGGCATGGGGGCGATCAGCCTTTCCAGCGGCACGCTGAGCTTGAGCGCTGGTGCGCTCGATTACCTTGGGGGAGGGGAGACCAGTGCCAAGATCATCGCCCTCTCGGGTTCCACCACCAATGGCATGGTGCTGGCCGATCAGCCTGGCGCGGGTGCCGCGCCGCTGGTGTTCACCAGCAATGTCGCGGCCACTGGCGGGGCTGGCACGCATCAGCTCGTGCTGGGCGGCATCAACACCTCTGACAATGAAATCCAGGGCGTGATCCAGGATGGCAACGGCACCACTGGCGTGACGAAGATTGGCAACGGCACCTGGATCCTGGGCCCGGTGGCTGCCAATTACGCCGCCGCCGCCGCGCCCACCACTGCCGTGGCGACTCCCGCTGGAACGAATGTGTTCACCATTGCCAGCACTCTCGGCATGGTGCCCGGCCAGCCGGTTTCGGGTCTCAACGTGCCTGCTGGAGCCGTTGTGGCCGCAGTCACCAGCCCCACCACCTTCACCACCAACATCAATGTCGGCAGCACGCCAGTGGCTGCCGGCACCACCCTTGCGGTGGGTGCCATCAACAATGGTTTCAGCGGCAATGTTTCGATTTCCAGCGGCACTCTGAAACTGCGGCCCACCGCCGCGACCGGCAATGGCTCGGATGTCGTGAACAACAACAGCTCGGTGATCTTCGGCGCGGATGCCATCACCAACAACGGCTCCGCTGGAGGCGTGCTGGAATACCTCGGCTTTGCCACTGGCAGCACGGAGCTGGTGGGGCCGCTGGTCGCCAGCGCAGGCGCCTCCACGGTGAAGGTCACCCCCGGTGCGGCCGGCACCTCGACACTGACTTTTGCCTCGATGACGCCACGCGTTGTCGGATCGGGCGCAACTCTCAATTTTGTGCCTTCCACCGGCGTCATCTCCTTCACTGCCGCGCCTTCGATGGTCAACGGCATCATCAATGGCGCCACCATTTACAACGGCACGGACTGGGCGACCGTCGCCGGCGCCAACCTGGCTGCTTACACGGGTTATGTGACCTTGTCGGGGGCCTCGCCCACGCTCGCCGCCGGGTCTGGGGCTGCCGGGAAGAACATCCGCATCGACAGCACCTCCACGGGCAATGTGAACGTGACCGGCAGCGGCAACATCGACATCTACACCCTTTTGGTCAACGACTCCGCGGCGCGCGTGCTGAACGTGGGGGCCGGCAACACGCTGCGCATTGGCACCACTCTCGGCGGCATCCTGGTGCCCGCCGGCTCGGGCGGCCTTGCCATTGGTGTGGCGGGCAGCGCCGGGGCGGTCACCACGCAGTCGGCTAACAGTGAGCTGGCGGTTTACAACAACGCCCCTGTGACCATCAATTCGGCCATCGTGGACAATGCCGCCACGTCCCTCACGAAGTCGGGAAGCTCAACGCTGGTGCTGGCCGAACCTAACACCTATACGGGCAACACGGTGATCAACGAAGGCACGGTGCAACTGGCCGGAGCCAGTGCCACGCTTGGCTCCATCTCCAACGCTGCGAATGTGACGACGATCCGCCAGGCCGGTGCGCTGGATGTGAACGGCGCGGGCACCTCCACCATGGTGTATCTCGGCGGCCCTTCGCTTCCCACCACGCTCATTGGCGCGCTTGCCGGGGCGGGTTCAGTGACCAACAGCGGTGGCATGGCCGCTGCGATTGCCCTTGGGAATGCCAGCAGCTCGGCGGCCGGGGTGTTCTCTGGATTGATCCAGGATGGCACCGGCTCCCTGACGGTGATCAAGAACGGCACGGGCACCGAGGCTTTCACTGGCCAGAACACTTACACCGGCGCGACGGTGATCAACAGCGGTGTGCTGCAAGTCACGGCCCTGGCCAACGGCGGTCTGCCCAGCTCCCTGGGCGCCTCCAGCAATGATGCTGCCAACCTTATTTTCGGCGGTGGCACGCTGCGCTATCGCGGGGCCAATTCGACGGTGTACCAGAACAGCGATACGCCCAGTGTTTCGATTGACCGTCTCTTCACCTTCGCTGGCGACGCCACCATCGATTCCTCCGGCACTTATGGAAACAGCATCCTCGCGGCCGGGGTGGCCAACAACGCCGCGCTGGTGTTCAGCAACACCGGTGCCGTAGCCTTTGGCACCGGCGGCAGCAAGACGCTGACGCTTCGCGGCAGCTCCACTGGCGATAACGAACTGCGCCTCCTGCTTACCGATAACAGCATCGACAGCTCCGCCCTTGGAGTGACGAAGACTGATGCGGGCCTGTGGCTGCTCAACCCCGCCCATACAAACACTTATTCCGGGCCGACGATCATCAGCGGCGGCCAGCTTCGCGCTGTGGATGGCGTGGGCATCTCGTCGAACAGCAACATCGTGCTGAGCGGCAATGGCGTGTTTGAAAACCTTGGCACCACGCCCGCCACTTTCACCCGCTCGATCGGCACGGGCCCCGGCCAGGTGTCCTGGGCTGCGAACGGCGTGGGCGGTTTCGCTGCCGGCACTGCCAGGCTGACAGTGAACTTCGGTGGTGTTGGCGCGGCTGTCACCTGGGGTGCGGGCGGCATTGGCAATGGCTCCGGCACCCTGGTGCTCAGTTCGCCGGCTGCCCTGTCGGATGTGACGGTGGTCAACCCCATCAACCTCAATGGCACCGTGCGCACCGTGCAGGTGGATGACAACGTCACCACGGGTACCGATTTCGCCACGCTGGCGGGTGTGCTCAGCGGAACCACCGGCGGCCTGAACAAGACCGGTCCCGGCACCCTTTACATCACCGGAAATAACACTTACGGCGGCAGCACCATCGTCACTGCTGGCATCCTCGCCGTCACCTCCATTGGCAGCGGCGGGGCGAGCAGCAATCTGGGGGCTTCGACCGGTGCCTTAAATCTCGCTGGCGGCACTTTGATGTACTATGGTGCCGGGGAAACAGTCACCCGCACCCTGGCCCTGAGCGCCACTTCTGCTTTTGATTCCAGTGGCAGCGGTCCGGTCACCCTCACCAGCTTTTCCAACAGCACCTCGGGGGCAAAATCGCTGAACCTTCGCGGTTTTAACACCGGGCTCAACACCATCAGCGCCGTGCTGGCGGACAATGGCGGCGCTCTTACCGTGAACAAGACGGGCGAAGGCGGCACGTGGGTGCTGTCGGGCACGAACTCCTACACCGGCGGCACGAACGTGACTGCCGGCCTCCTGGGCATTGCGGGAGCCAGCACGGGCACCACAGGCACTGCTTTGAGCACCGGCCCGTTGAATGTCACCAATGCTGGCATCTTTGCCACCAACACTGGCGGACTCTCCATCGGCAACACCGTCAACATCCCCAATGGCACCACCTTTTCCACCGTCGGCGGCAATGCGATCACCCTCGCTGGCTCGGTGGTGGGCGGCAGCGGCACCGGTGGCACGAGCTCCGGCTGGACGATCAACAATTCCATCGTGAGCCCTTCGCTTCTGACGATCTCAGGCAGCCTGGTGAACGGCGACACCAATGACAACACCACCTCCACCTGGACGATTACCGGCACTGGATCGACCACCATCAGCGGGGCCATCCAGGCCAATGCCAGCGGCGGCACCAACCGGCTTACGTCAGTGCTGATCAACAGCTCCGGCACGACGACCCTTTCCGGCACTTCGACCAACACTTACACGGGCGGCACCACCCTGGTGCAGGGCACCTTGGTGCTCGCCAAGGTCGCCGCGCTTGGGCCCAGCGGCACCTTTAACTTCAACGGCGGCACCCTGCAGACCTCCGTGCTTGGCGGTCTTGTGGGTGCCAGCAATGTGGCGAATCCGATCGTGCTTGGGGGTGTGCCCGCCGTGATCAGCGGCTCCCAGGCCATTGAGCTTGGCGGTGGTGTGACCAACAGCGGCGGCAACCGCGTGCTGGTCAACAACCTTGCCAGCGGCTCCCTCATCATCTCTGGTGGCATCAATCTTTCCGGTGATGCCACGAACCGGGCCCTGACTCTCGCCGGTACCGGCAACACCACCATCAGCAGCCCCATCGTCAACGGCGGCGGCTCCACTGCCAGCCAGTTTATCTACGATGGCAGCGGCGCGCTCACACTGACGGCGGACAACACCTTTGCCGGCACGGCGGTGTTCAATTCCGGCAGCACGACTCTTACCGGCAGCAGCGGCCGCATCAGCGCCGCCGCCAGCATCACGGTCAATCCTTCCGCCTCTCTGACGGTGGACAGCAGCGGGGGTGATTCCACGCCGGGCAACCGCACCAACTTCAGGCCGATCATTCTCAATGGCGGCACCTTCTCTTACCTTGGCGGATCGGCCAGTTCGGGTGAAGTCGCCGGTGCGCTTACCCTCAACAGCGGCGGATCCGTGATCAATGTCTCGGGCGTCAGCGGCATTAACACAATGACTTTTGCGTCCTTGACCTTCGCCGCCGGCAGCACGCTCAACGTGCCTGTCTCCAACCTGGGCACCACCAATTCGTTGATCTTCACCGCCATACCCGCCCTTACGCCTGCCAGCAGCGGCATCCTGCCCCGCGTGACGACGAACGGCTCTGACTTTGCCACTTACACAAGCAGTATCGTGCCCTTTTTCAATTACGCCTCAGACATCGATGGCGCCGGGCTCACCGACACGATCAAACTCGTCTCCAGCACGGTGGAAAAGGTCCTGGTGGCCACACGCAACGCCCTTGCCATCAATGCCACGGGCAGCACGGTGAGCAGCCTGCAGGGCGCCCAGCTTACCCTTACCGCCGGCGCGGTGCTCAATACGGGCGGCAGCAACACGCTTAGCATCACCTCCATCGCTCTGGCGGGCGTGGAAGGCCTGTTCTACACCAACGGGGCCGCCAATGTGCTGGATGTGAAGAGCATGATCACCGGCACCGGCGGCCTGACCAAGGCGCTGGACGGCACCCTGCGTTTCTCCGCGCCGCAGTACTATACCGGCACCACGACGGTGAACGGTGGTGTGCTGAAGCTGAACTCCGGGCTCAATACCGTGTTCCAGAACCAGGCGCTCGCGCTTAACAGCGGCAGCTTTGATCTCAACAGCAACACCCAGTTCGTGGGCACTCTCAGCACCGGCAATGCGACGGTGCCTGGCACCGGTGGTTCAGTGATCAGCAGCACCAATGCCGGCACGCTTGTCACCAACATGGCCGCCAGCGCCACTTTTGCCGGCGGCATCACCGGCTCGGGCGTGAACTTCGTGCGCTCCGGCGGCAACACACTGACCTTGGAATCACCGTTGAGCTACGGCGGCATCACTGTACTCAATGGCGGCACCACCGTGCTGCGCGACAGCGCCACCATGTCTGGTACCAGCGCCATCAACCTCAACTACGCCGGCCTCACGCTGGACAACAATGCGAACCTCCAGACAGATGTGCCTAACCGGGTGAACGACGGCGCGGCCCTCTACCTGCGCGGCGGCACGCTGACGGTGAACGGCCGCGTTCTGACTGCCTCCAGCGAAACCTTTGGCGCCTTGAACGTGGCCGAGGGTGCCGGCACCATTTCTCTCAGCAATGGCGGCGGGGCCTTCTCCTCCCAGGACGTCACCTTCGCCAGTCTCAGCCGCAGCCCCGGCAGCACGATCAACTTCACCACCAATGCGGTGCTGGGGGCCCAGGGCAACAACACCCGCATCCTCTTCACCACGGCTCCGACCACCACCTCCACCGGCGTGCTCGGCCCCTGGGCCATCACCAATTCCGGCGACTATGCCGCCTTCAATTCCAGCCAGGGGGTGGGCGACATGGGCGGCGCTGGTTATCAGCCCTATGATTCGACCCTCGGCACCGGGCTGGTGACCAACCTTGCCGCCATTTCCGGCAATCTCACCACCACCCTCAGCGCCGCCTCCACCGTCACCTCGATGCTGCGCCTGAGCGGCGGATTTAACAACGACATTGCTTTCACCAGCGCCTCCAATGTGCTGAACCTTGAGGCGGGCGGCCTGCTGCGCAGCAACAATAACAACACCTCGTCCATCGGCTCCCTGCAGGTGCCAGGCGTGCTCACGGCCGGCGGTGCCTCCAGCTCCGGCACCACCGAGCTGATCGTGTACAACAACCAGGGCACCATCACGATCAATTCCGTGATCAAGGACCCCTTCCAGGTGGGTGCCGGCCTTGGTGCCGTCACCCTGGTGAAATCGGGGGCCGGCACCCTCGTGCTCACCGCCCCCAACACGTACACCAAGGGCACGGTCGTCAACCAGGGCACCCTGTCCTTGAATGCCCCCATTTCTGAAGTGCTGATTCCCACCGGCGGCCTCACCATCAATTCAGGCAGCGTGATCATGGTGGGCAATGCCGGCCAGATCGGCGCCACCAACACGGTGACCCTCAACGGCAGCTCCAGCCTCACCCTTGTGGGCAACAACACCTTGTTCGCCCTGAACTTTAACAATGACGGTGGTGCGACCAACCCCGCGGTCACCACCGGCGGCACGCTCGCCCTTTCTTCCCCCACGCCCATCGCTGTCACCTCCAGCAACGTGGGCTCCCTGCCAACCATCAGCGGCACCCTGGATTTTGGCCAGGCCTCCAAGACCATCAGCGTGGGGGCCATCGGATTGAATGCGAGCACGCCGTATTCCACGCTTTTGCCTGCGGTCAACGTGGCCGCCAACATCATTGGCAACAGCGCGAGCATCACCGTCGCCGGCGGCGGCGTGCTTGAACTCAGCGGTCAGAACACCTTTGGCGGCGGCGTGACGGTGAACGAAGGCGGCCTCATGCTGGGCTCCAGCAGCACGCCCACCTTGGGGTCAGGCGTGGGGGCTGGCCCAGTAGGCACGGGCCCGCTGGTGATGAGTTCGGGCTCCTACATGGTTGCCAGCGGCAGCCAGTCGATTGTCAATCCCGTCACGTTTGGCGGCAACCCTGCGTTCTACAATCTCACCAACGTCGCTGCCAACCTGGCGCTGGCGGGTCCGGTCACCCTTCCCACTGGCGACGTCACGGTCACCGTTGGCCACCCGCTGCTTACGGTCACGCTAGGCAGCTCCATTACCAATGGTGTCGCGGTCACCAGCATCACCAAGAACGGCCTGGGCAGCCTTTCCATCGGCCCAGGGTACACCGGGCCTATCACCTTCAACAACGGTGGTTCGCTGGGCCTGCTTCTGGATGGCGATGGCACCGGCCACCCCGAGGCGTTGACCTACGGCGGTGCGATCACCTTCAACACCTTCCCCACTTTCACCGTCGGCCATGCCGGCTCTTCTGCCTTGTTCACCCAGGCCGCCAACAAGACCATTGAACCCACCGCCCTTGCCACCTCGCTCGGCGATGGTGTCACCGTGAACAACAACAACGGCTATGGGCTGCTGATCAATTCGAACATTTCGTTCAATGCCAATGCCACCCTCAACGTGGTCAACGCCACTTCCTCGGACGTGACCCCGGGGCTGAATCTCATGGGTGTGATTGGCGGGCAGGGCTTCATCAAGCTGGGTGCCGGCACTGTCCTGCTGGGCAACACCAACAATGCCTTTAGCGGCACGATCGATGCCCGCGCAGGCCTTGTTCAGATCGCCGATCCGCTTGCCCTGGGCAACTCCGGCAACGTTGTTCAGCTCTACAGCGCCGGTGGTCTTCGCACCACCGCCACCATGACGCTGGGCAATGCGCCGACCTCTTCCGGCCCCACCCTGAAGATTGCCGCTGGCAACAACGCCCTCGTGCAGGTCGCTGGAGGCACCACGCTCACCATTGAAATGCCTATTGACGGCGCCTCCAACTCCGGCGGCTCGCTGCTCAAGGGGGACAACGGGCTGCTCGTCCTCGCCGCCGAGCAGCTCAGCTGGAACGGTGCCATGACCATCAACGCCGGCACTGTCCGTGCGGCCGATGCCAACAGCGCCGGCGGGCTGGACATCAACAATGTGCTTGGCTCAGGCGGCACGATCACGGTGGCCAACAACGTCGGGGCTGCCTTCCAGATCACCGGCGGCCAGACCATCTCGAAGAACATCACCATCAACAACACCGGCATCAACACCGCCGGTGCTCTCCAGTCCGTCGGCATTGGGGCCACCTGGGCGGGCACCGTTACGCTGGGTTCTGCCGCCACCATTGGCGCGCAGGGCGGCGCCAGTCTCTTTCTTGGTGGCACGGTGACGGGGGCCCAGGCCCTGACCTTTGCTGGCACCGGCAATATTGTTTTCCCGATCTCAGGCACCTTGGGCGCGGTCGCGTCGGTCACCAAAATCAATGCGGGCACCGTCCGGGTGGAGAGCGACAGCAGCTTGTTTGTCGGCCCGCTCACCATCAATTCCGGCACCTTCCTCGTCGGTTCCGGCCTGGATCTGGGCAATGGCAGCGGCAAGATCGGCGGGAACGGGGCGGTCACCCTCAATCCCAGCGGCATCCTTACCGTGGATGACACCGGCACCACCACCTCCATCACCAGCCGCCTGGGCGGCAACCGCCCCATCACGCTTGAGGGCGGCAACTTCAACTACATCGGCAGCTCCCTGGCCAACGATGGTGAAACGTTTGGCGCCCTGACCCTGCAGCGCGGCAATTCCATCGTCACCGTCACCCCTGATCCGACCCGGCAGAGCAACATCATCTTTGGCGCTCCTACCCTCGCTTCCACGGGTTCCACCGTCTTGTTCCGCGGCACCAACCTTGGCTCCGCCGCCGGCAATGGTGTTGCCACCATCCTCTCCAACGCCACCGGTTTCAGCTTCATCGGCCAGACTGGCGCGGCAGGCACCACGACCAAGGGCGTGATTCCCTGGGCCCTTGTCGATCCCTCCGCCACTGGCAACGGCACCTCCTTTGCCACGGCGGACACCGGCACCAGCATCCTGCGCCCGCTGAACACCAGCACGGAAATGGTCACCAATGCCTACACGGCCAACACCAACGTGCGCCTCACTTCCAATCCGGGAGCGACAAACACCGTCAGCCTCAATACGCTGACGCTGGAAAGCGGCGGCGGTGTCACCATCGCGGGCTCCAGCGGCACCACGATACAGTCCCTTACCATTGCTGGCGCCGGCCTCCTGGCCAAGCCCGGCAACACCGGCATCAGCGGCGGCATTCTGAACATGCCCTCCGCTTCGCAGGCCTTCTATATCCAGGCCGTGGGCGATCTCACCATCAGCAGCATCCTGGCTGGTGGCCCCGGACAGAGCAGCACCACCATCTCCCTGGTGAAGTCCGGCCCTGGCAACCTCACCTTGTCGCCTCCCATGAGCGCCATTCCTGGCGTGCCGGCCAATACCAACAGCGGCCTGTGGGTGCTCAACCAGGGCACGGTCACGATCACCGGCAACAACAGCATCGCTTTCAACAATTTCATGGAGCTCAGCCCTACGGCCACTCTGAACCTCAATGGCAATGCCCAGTACCTTGAAGAGCTCTTCGGCGACGGCGCCGTGGCCAATTCCGCTGGTACCGTGACTGGCGGACCGGGCAGCACCCTGGTGCTCAACCGCGACAACACCGCCCGCAACTTTGCCGGCACCATCACCGGCTCCGTGGCCCTTGACCGTGGCGGCCAGAATACGTGGACGCTGTTCTCCGACAACCCCTTCACCGGTCCCACCCTGCTCAACGGCGGCACCACCACCCTGCGCGACCGTGGCACCTTCTCGGCCACTCCCAGCATCGACGTGAACTACACCGCCTCCCTCATTCTCGACAATGCCACCTCCACCACCACGGCGGTGGACCGTCTCAACAATGCTGCGCCGGTGAGTCTTAACGGCGGTTCCTTTACCCTCATCGGCCGGCCGCAGAGTCTCACCTCGGAAACCGCCGGCGTGCTGAAGCTTGTCCAGGGTGCGGGCACCATCACGGTGAATGCCAGCGGCGGTTCTATTCCTGCCGGCAGCGTGTATGCCGCAGACCTGAAGTTT
>OUMQ01000005.1_pt1 | contig 31774 bp, 6 predicted proteins | sample 1691041 | NCBI WGS metagenome assembly OUMQ01 (sample SAMEA3914864, study PRJEB12502) | metagenome | biome: forest; material: soil | place: USA | collected 2012-03-12 | depth 0.3 m | reverse complement strand
GCGATCTCGTCCACGTCGATGGGGCCGTCGGGGCTTGCGGAGTAGTAGCGCTCCACCTTGTCTGCCATCTGCTTGGAAAGCTGGATGTACTTCAGGCGCTCGTGCCAGTTGCGGGCATTGAGGAAGCTCTTCAGCCCTTCCAGCGCCGGCTTGCATGCGGGCGGCACGTCCTTGATGGACGGGCTGGCCCCCAGCACCTGTGCCGGCGTCGGCAGGCTCTGGGTTGACTTGGAATCGGCGCCGGGATGACTGCGGCCCACCTCCACGAGGTTTTGCGGCGAGGTGGTCAGCGGGTTTTCAGGAACAGACGGCTCGGGCGCCCTGGCCGAGCGCACCTCCGTGGCGGCAGGCGGTGCCTCTGCGGGCACAGCACGGCGAGGAGAGGCAGAGCCGCCGGACTCGGGCACCGGGCTGGCTTCAGGCATTGCTGGCCGTGCAATGGTCACCTCTCCTGGTCCGTTGCCTGGCGAAGATGACACCTGCACCACCTTGGGTACCGGCGACACGTCAGTCCCTACCGAGGGGCGGGCGGCAGACGACGGGCCAGGCGCCCGGACGACGCTTTCATCGCCTTCTGCCTGGCTGGTGCGGGCAATTCTGTCCACGCCAGGCACCGGACCCGCGGGCGGAGGCGGCGAGGCTTCCGGCGTGGGCGGCCGCGGCGGCATGAACTGGGCAACGACGTCCTTCAATGGCGCCCTGAACTGCCACAACAAAGCGGCGAGAAGCACCAGGATGCAGGCAAAGGCGACAGCAAACCTCCCCCGGCCGCGGCGGCGCGAAAGATCCACATTCAGGCCGCGGCGCATGTTTTGCTTCAGCATCATGGCGCCCACCTGCTGGTTTTTGGAACCATCGGGAGCGGCGAACGTCGCGGGTGCCTGGCCAGGAAGATCGGAAGGAGAAAGTGGTGCGGGGGCCACCGGCAATCCCGGAGATCCATCGGTAGAGGCAGTGAGCTGCCGTGCCAGAAGCGAAAGCCTCGATCCACCGACTGAATCTGGACGCGAGAGCACGCCTTGATCTCCACCCCGGGGTGCAACAGGAGGCGGGAGGCTGCCCCCGCGCTGGCCGGCAGGCTGTGGCAGGCCCGCATTGGGCCGCAGCCCCTGGCTTTGCCCGGGATAGCCGCCCAGGAGGCTCTGAGGGCTGGTTTCCGGAACGGACTGGGGCTGGCTCCACGATGGCGCCGTCGGGGAGGGGGGCATGAGAGGTGAAGCAGGAGGTGCCGGCGGATAGAGTTCCGCTGCGGGCAGTTGCTGGGTCACTGGCTTGGGCAGCATCGAGCCTGCGGGAACACTCGTGCCCAGCGGCCCCACATTCTGAGGCGGCGCATGGTGACCGGCTTGAGGCGGCAGGTTGAGGCCAGATCCAGGCCATACAGCGCCGCCGCCCTGCGGAGCGCCCGCCGGAGGCCAGGCATTGGCAGGTGACGGCACAGGTGCCGGAGGCGATGCCTCGGCTGCCGGTGGCGGAGCGGGAGACACAATATGATTCCCGCAACGCGGGCAAGGCCCTGCCACTCCTGCCATGTGCGCGGGCACCGTCAGCCAGGACTGACAGTGTCCACAGGCGAACTGGATCACATTGGGGTTCATGTGTGCGGCAGGTTGAAGTACACTATTCCTCGGGGAAACTATTGAGACAGGCGCAAAGCAAACAAGTTCATTTGGGATGGGATCCTTCGTTCTAACGGACTATCTCTTTCCACATGCATTTGCACCTGATATAGTAAATCAGGTCAAAATTATTGTTTTTATACTACAGAAATTCTCAAAAGCAAGAGGCAGAATTACGATTTTCAGCTTTTCATACTGATAGGCTGCTCGCGACGCTCTGAGTTCACCCTCCTACGGCCCGAAATCGGCATCCAGGAAATGCTGGCGGGCGTTTGACTTGGTAAGGAGATTCAGCCACCTTGTGAAAAGTTTCACAAAGTCTGGCTTGCGCCCCATGACCCCCTTATCACCAGCCGCCTCTCCGCCCCCCGTTTTCCCTTTCGAACTGGTGCGCAGCGAGCTTGAGACCATCGAGACGGCCATCCAGGCGCAGGCGCGCAGTTTTGAACCCGGTATTGAAGGCTATGTCAGCTACGTGTGCAAATCCTCGGGCAAACGCATCCGCCCGGCCCTGGCCCTCCTCACTGGGGGAGCTACAGGGGGCGTGACGGCCGACCATCGCAAGCTGGGGGTGATCCTGGAGCTAGTCCACATTGCCTCGCTGGTGCACGATGACATCATGGATGGCGCGGACCTGCGCAGGAACCTGCCCACGGCGGCAGCCAAATGGGGCAACTCGTTGAGCGTACTGCTGGGCGACGTGCTTTTTGCCCATGCGCTGGAGCTTGCCTCCGAATACGATGACAATTCCATCTCACGCGCGATCGCCCGTGCTTCACGCGACGTGTGCTCTGGCGAGATCCTGCAAACCCAGCGTCGTTTTGACCTGAACCTCTCGGTACCCGATTACCTCAAGATCATCGAGATGAAGACGGCGGCCCTGTTTGCGGCAGCCACCCATCTCGCCACAGTGCTCAACGGCTGCACGCCTGCCATGCAGGAGGCGCTGAAGAACTATGGGTTGCGCCTGGGCACCGCCTACCAGATCTACGATGACTGCCTTGACCTCGTGGGCGATGAGAGCAGTGCTGGCAAGACGTTGCGCACGGATCTGGCCAAGGGGAAGCTGACTCTGCCGGTGCTGTACCTCCTGGAAAAGGCCACAGCCCAGCAAAAGACCAAGCTCAACCGCATGCTGCTCAATGGTGAGCCTATGGACACCAGCATCCTGGCAGGCATCGCGGATTATGAAGGAGCGGTGGAGCGTGCGGTGAAGTTTGCCAAGGACATGCTGGAGGATGCCCGCCGCGACCTCGTGTGTCTTGCCGACAGCCCGCAGCACATCGCCTTGGTGGAGATCACGACCTACCTCGACAAGCTTCTCGACAAATGCCGCGCCGAGGCTTGAGTATGCGCCCTCACCCGCATGGGCACGCGCATTCAAGACATTCCAGAGGCAGACCGTCCGCGTGAGCGGCTGCTGCGCTCCGGGCCCGGGGCCCTTTCGGATTCGGAGCTCATCGGCCTGTTCATCCATACCGGCATTCCAGGCGAGAACGCCGTGCAGATCGCCCAGCGCTTGCTGGTGGAGTTTAACGGGCTGCGCAACCTGTCGCGCCGGGAGATCTCCGAAATCACCGGAGCCCGTGGTGTTGGCCCTGCCAAGGCGGCCCTGCTGAGCGCGGCTTTTGAGCTGGGCCGGCGGGCCGCGCAAGAGTCCTTGCGTGACGTGCCTCTGGACAGTGCGCAACGTGTCTTTGAATTCATCGGCAGCGAACTCCAGGCGCTCAATCACGAGGAAGTGCACATCCTGGTGCTCAACACCCGCCTCAGCCTGGTTCATCGGCAGCGCGTGTTCAAAGGCAGCCTGAACGAAAGCACCGCGCATCCCCGCGAGCTGCTGAAGCAGGCGCTGCTGCATTCCGCGCACGGTTTCATGATCGTGCACAACCACCCTTCCGGTGATCCATCGCCAAGCACTGCGGACAAGGAGTTCACCCGCCGCCTGCGAGACGGCGCCGAGCTGCTGCGCCTGCAGTTTATCGACCACATCATCATCGGCCATCCCGCACAGCACCGGAAGCAGCCTTACTTCAGCTTTTGCGAAGCCGGACTCATCTCTTGAATTCCACCCTCATGATCCATCCCACCGCCATCATTGACGAACGCGCCCAGATCCATCCCAGCGTCAAGGTGGGGGCTTACGCAATCATCGAAGGACCGGCAAAGATCGCGGCTGACGTGGTGATTGGCGCGCATGCGCACATCGTGGGCGACACCACGATCGGCAAGGGCACCAAGATCGGCCGCGCGGCGGTGATTGGCGAAGACCCGCAGGACCGTTCCTTTGATCCCGCCACGCCGAGCCAGACCATCATCGGGGAAAACAATGTGATTCGCGAACAGGCCACGGTGCATCGCGGCTCCAAGCCCGGCAGCGCCACCCGTCTGGGCGACCGCAACTTCATCATGGCCAATGCCCACTTCGGGCATGATTCGCAGGTGGGTGACGACAACATCGTGGCCAATGGCGTGCTCATCGGGGGCCATGTGCACGTCGGCAACCACACCTTCATGGGCGGCGGCGCAGTGTTCCACCAGTTCGTCCGCGTGGGCGACTACTGCGTGCTGCAGGGCAACAGCGGCTGGGCCCACGACGTCCCCCCCTACTGCGGCGGCCAGCGCATCAACCGCCTTACCGGTCTCAATGTCATCGGCCTGCGCCGTTCGGGCTTCAACAGCGCGGAACGCGCGCAGATCAAGGAGCTCTTCGTACTGATGCTCCTCTCCGGCCGAAACAAGGCCCAGGCGCTCGCCGAAGCACGCACGCGTCAATGGCCGCCACACTGCGAGAAGTTCCTGCAGTTCTTCGAGGCCCCCAGCAAACGTGGCATCTGCCGCGTGCGAGCGGGTGAGTCGGATGAAGACTGAGGCTGCCAAAATCAATCCGCCACCGCACCCGGACGACGGCGGCGGCACACCATCGCGAGCAGGCCCAGCAGCAGCAGCAGCACACGCCCGGGCTCAGGTGTGAGCACGGCGGGAACCACGGCGATGTTGCCGGAGATGGTCAGCCGGCTCACGTCATAGACGAGACCGCTGCCGCTGATGTCCGGCAAGTCGAGCTGGGTGCCGTTGTCCAGGGATCCGTCGCGCCAGTTGCTTCCCACATTGAAGCCGCTGAAGTCCGTGCTCAACGAAGCCCAGTCCAGAAGGTGGAACACCTCGCCGGCCGCCGGAGTAAAGCCCACGCCCAGAACCGTGACGTTGGAACTGAAGAGCAACGACGATCCGCTGGCTCCGCTGAAGGCAAGCTGGTCGTGATTGCCTGTGCCGGTGACGGAATCGATGTAGGCATTGAATCCAGGCGTATCGATGGCATTGCCGCCAAAGGTGCTGTCAATGGTCCCCTGGTTGGTCGCCGTGGTGATGCCGAGCACAACGGAAGAATTGGACTGGAAGGTGTAGGTCCCCACGCCGGTGGTGGCAAAGGTGAGCTTGCCATTGCCCGTCACCGTGGTGGCGGCCGTGCCGGCGAAGGTGACGTCTCCCGGCATCACCACGCTGCCGGCCTGAATCGTGGCACTGCCCCGCACAGTGCCTGTGCCAGCGAGCACGGCGGAAGATGCCAGTGTCAACGCTCCGGAGCCAGACTGGCCGGTTCCCGCCGAGCCCACCTGCAGGATGCCGGAGTTTGCGTTGGTAGATCCCGTAAAGGTGTTGGTGCCAGTGAGCACCAGCAGGCCGGTGCCGCTTTTGATCACTGCGCCACCATTGTTAATTTCGCCCACATTCTTCAGTGTTCCGGAGGCCAGGGTAAGAGTGCCGATGGACTGGGTGGCCGAGCCAATGTTATGGCCGCCCATGTCCAGCACCGCACCATCGAGCAGCAGCGTGCTGGTACCGCCACCACTGGTAATGTCACCTGAAAGCGTGGCCGTGCCGCCGGTGAGGTTGAGCGAGCCCACCGCTGAAGCAGTTCCAAGCTTGTTAGCCAGGATGATGCCGCCGGCATTCAAGGCGCCACCCTTCAAGTTCAAGGTGCCCGTGCCGGTGCTGCCTGCCACCGATCCTGCCGCCGAAGACCCGATGATGACACTGCCCGCCGTAACAGTGCCCGCATCGTATTCGAGCGTTCCAGTGCCTGTGCCAACCGAGCCGCCGATAGAGCCTTCCCCAATGCGCAGCGTGGTCACATTGGCATCGATGCTGCCGTCACTGCGTCCTGTGCCAGCGGTGAGCAGCACATTGCCCACACCGCTGGTGACGGTGGTGTTCACGTTCTGGATGCCGATGTTAAACACGGTCGCCGGCGTGCTGCCGCCAGCATTGCCACGGATGATCAGCGAGGGGCTGGTCAGTCCGGTGTTAAAGGAAATGGAACCGCTGTTACGATCGGTGGAAACCCAGATCTCGCTGGCATTGATGGTGTTGGCAGCGCCCAGCCTCAACGTCCCCGAGCCCGCGCTGGTGCCATCGCTGCTGCCCACAAACACCTTGTTCGCGGTGATAACATTGGCGGCGGCAAGTGCCAGAGTCGCATCGGCATTCTTGCCATAGGACACGCGGAACTCGTTCACCGTCGCGTTAAAGGCCGCCAGTCCGGTGAGGTCCAGCGTGGTGGTGGAGTTGGTGGAAGGGCTGGTGTTGTCGAGCGCGAAATTGGCCGCGCTGTTGTTCAAGGTCAGCGTGCCGCCGCCGGTCACCGTCGCCGTGGTTGACTGTCCGCTGCCGGTGTTGCCTCCCACGCGGAACACATTGTTGATGCTGTTCCCCTGGGTGGCCACAGTGGTGCCGTCGCTGCCGTTCACCGTCAGGGTCTGGCCTGCGCTGATAATCAGAGTGCCGGTGCCGCTGGTGCTGCCCATCGTGAGGCTGGCCACTGTCTGGCTGAAGCCCGTCATGTCGAGCGTGGCCGGGCCACCGCCGATGGAGCCAACAGTGAGCGAGGTGGTGACAGGCAACGCATTGTTAGCCCCTATCACAAGCGTGCCGGCCTGCACAGTGGTGGGGCCGGTGTAGGTGCTGGCGGCAGTGAACTTCAAAGAGCCTGCACCGCTCTTGGTCAGCGATCCACCATTGCTGGAGATGCCGGTGGCGAAGATGATCGTCTGCCCGTTGGTGTCAATGCTGACCGCTTGGTTGTCCGCCGTGCTGAACCGGTTGGAATAGTCCGTGGTGTTGCCCAGGCCGTACTGCAGCGTGCCGCCGCCGAAGCTGATGGTGCCGCTGCCGATGGCCCCCGCCACCCCGGCCTGAAGCACCCCGCCATTGATGGCCGTGGCACCGGTATAAGGATTCACGCCGGTCAGAATCAGCGCTTTGGAGCCCGTCTTGGTCAGGGCCACATGGGCTGTCGCTCCATCCTGGATCACACCACTGAAGGTGAAGTCCGAGTTGGTGGTGGCGGCATCGTTGTTCACCGTCAACACCGCCGTGCCAGTGCCGGGATTGTTGTTGGTGATGAGCTGGGAGGTGGCGGTTCCCGCGGTGGCAATCCCGGCGACCTGCTGGTTGAGGCTGTTCAAATCCAGCGTGGCGCCAATGCCGGCGCTGCCGATAGTGACCGTAGTTGCCGCCGGCAAGGTGTTAGCCGCACCCGCCACCAGCGTTCCTGCCTGGATGTTCGTCCCGCCGGTGTAGGAGTTCACGCCGGCGAGGATGAGACTGCCGGCGGTGGTCTTGTTCAGCCCTCCCACCCCAGCATTGATCTGGGCCACGTTCTGGAGCTGGCCGGAGGCAAGGATGATGTTGTCCACCGCCGCCACACCGGAGCCGCCGATGTTATGCCCCAGCATGTCGAGCAGGCCGCCATTGAGGTTCAGCGTGCCGTTGTGGCTGGCAGTACCCGCGCCCGCCTGCACTATGTTGCCGTTCACGCTTACGTTAGCCGTACCGGTGATGTTCACCGTGCTGTTGAGGCCGCCGCTGTTGCCCGCATTCGCGGCCTGGGTAAGCAGCGTGATGCCGCCGGTGCCTATCGTCACCGTGCCGCCGTTGAGGTTCACCGTAGTGTTAAAGGCGGCGGTGCTGGCCCCTGTCGTGGTGCGATTGGAGAGCGCGACCGTGGTGGCATCCAAGGTGCCGGTGTCGACGGTGAACGTGGTGGTCAAATCACCCAGGCGCGCCTGGCTGACGATGGTCAGCGTGTTGAGCAGCAGGTTCACATTGTGACCCGACATGTCAAAAACGTTGATGCTCCCAGTGGTGCCGGTGGTGGAGCTCGCAGCGCCGATGGAAAGGTTCGCACGACTCACGCCATCGGCAGCCCGCACCGTGAGCGTGCCTGTGGAGGAACCAAAGGTCACCGAACCGGTGTCACGGCTGCCACCGCCCACGCTGAAGGTGTTCACATTGAAGAGATTGGTGCCGCTGCCGAGCACAAGCTGGTGAGTCTGGGCCGCTCCACCACTATTGTAAGAGCCGCCGTCGCCCACCGCCAGCAAGGAAGCCGTGATCGTGGTATTGCCCGAGCCCGTCTGCGGCAGCAGAAGCGAGGCGACCACGCCGTTGGTGTTGCCTGTTTCCTGGTTCGCGACATGCACAGCGCCTGAGGATGGATTCAGCGAAATCGTGATGGAACCGAGGTTTTGAAAATCGGCCGTGGCAATGTTGCCATGGCCTGAGGTGCCTATCGTGTAGCCGCCCACCGTGAAGGCGCCGCCGGCCGCCGCATTGCTCACCACAAGGGAGCCGCCACCGCTCGCAACCAGCTTGGTGGTGGTGAGGGTGTCGTTGCTGGAACCAATCACCACGTTGCCGTTCACGGTCAGCGTTTGGGCCGGCCCAATGAGGAGCTGGTTGGCTGTGGTATTGTCGCTGGAGACGGTCCAGCTTCCCAGTGTCTGGCTGAAATTGGTGAGGTCGAATGTCGCCGCGGCACCGCCTGTCGCCAGGGTGCCCTGCACGAAAGGAGTCGTCAGCGGCAGAGTGTTCGTGGCCCCGATGACAAGCGTGCCTGCGCCCGCCGTAAAAGTGCCGGTGAAGGTGCTCGCTCCCGCCGCGGTGCTCACGGTGGTGGTGTTCGTGTTGGTGATCGTCAGGTTGTTGGCGGTGGTGGTGCCGGCGCCGTTGGCTATCGCGCCAGTGATGTTTGTCGCCCCATTGCCCGCGATGGTCAGCGTGTGGGTGACACCCACCTCTGTGTTAATGTCAATGTTGGTCAGCGTCAGGGCTGCTCCCGAGATGCTGCTGGTAAGCGCGCGATTGGCTCCGGTGTTGCCCGTCAGCTTGCCATTGAACGTCAGTCCCTGCGCACCCGAAACCGTGGCGGCGGTAAGCGTGATGGCATTGGACAGGCTGCGCGGGGCATTGAGCGCCTGCAGCGTGCCCGCGGTAAGCGTAAGCAGGCCGCTGGCGAGGCCGCCGTTGGTGCTGCTGTTGAACTGCAGCGTGCCAGTCGTCAGCGTGGTGGCGCCTGCGCTGCTGTTGCTGCCGGCAAACACCAGCGTGCCCGCGGCGGCATTCATCGTCGTCGTGCCGCTGTAGGTGTTGGCTCCGCCCAGCGTGGTGGTGTTGGTGTTGGTCACCGTCAGGTTTCCGGCCTGGCCGGCACCGTTGAAGTTGGCCACATTGCCGCTGATCGTTGTGGGGCCCGTTCCGGCAATCGTCAGTGTGCCCGCCACCGTGGACGAGTCGGAGAGGAAGACGTTGCCGCCCAGTGTCAGCAGGCTGCCGCCGGTGATGCTGCTGGTGAGCGTGCGCGAGCCATTGACAATCGTGAAGGGGCCGGTGAACGACAGGCTCTGGCTGCCCGACACGGTGATCGCGGTCATCGTTGTCGTGTTGGAAAGCGACGCTGGTGCATTGATGGCCTGCAAGGTGCCAGCGGTAAGAGTGAGCGCCCCGCTTGCCAGGCCGCCATTGGACGTGCCGCCGAACTGGATGGTGCCTGTGGTAAGGGTTGTAGCGCCAGAGCTGCTGTTGCTGCCCAGCAGCACCAGCGTTCCAGCCGAAGCATTCATCGTGGTCAAACCAGAGTATGTGTTCGCTCCGGACAGCGTGGTGATGCCAGTGGAAGTGATGGACAGCGGCTCCACAATCGAACCACCCGTGGCATTGGCAATATTGCCACTGATGGTTGTGGAACCTGCGCCCGCGAGAATCAATCCTCCAGACACGGTGGTGGAGTTCGAAAGGAAGACGTTGCCACCCAGTGTCAGCAGCGCGCCACCGGAGAGGCTGTTGGTCAGCGTACGAACACCGGCATTCACGACGGAAAACACTCCGTTGACGGTCAGCGCCTTGCTTCCTGAGATCGTAGCGGCCGTGAACGTGACCGCATTGGACAATGTCTGGGCATTGTTGATCACCTGCACGGTGCCAGCCGTAAGCGAAAGGGTGCCCGAGGAAATACCGCCATTGCTGGTGCCGCCCAGTTCAATGGTCCCGGCCGTAAGTGTGACCGCCCCCGTGCCGCTGTTGCTGCCGTTGAAGATGATCGTGCCTCCGCTCGTGGTCTGGGTGGTTGTCCCGCCATAAGCATTGGTGCCGTTGAGCGTCAGAATACCCGTGCCGGTGTAATTCAGGCCGCTGGCCGTCGAGGTGCCGCCATTGGTGATCGCGTTGTTGATGATGACGTTGGAGGTCCCGGCGATCACATCCGTCTGGCTGGTGCCGTTGTTGCTCAGCGCGTAACTGTCGATGGACAGCGTGTTGCCAGCGCCGTTGACGGTCAGGGTGTTTGCCGCCCCGGCCGTATTGGTCATCGCCCCCAGGCTCAAGGTCTTGCCCGTGCCGGCGCCAAAGGTGATGGTGCGGCTGCCGCTGTTGTTGACCGGTCCGCCGCTGAGGTCGAGGTCGTTGGTGCCGGTGAAGGTGAAGTTGCCGCCCAGGCTTACCGCATTGCCGCCGCTCAGCACGAGGGGGGCCCCGGTAATGTTGTCGATCACGCCGCCGCTGATGGTGATAAGACCGCCCGCGAGGCCGCCATTGTTAGTGCCGGTGTTGTTCAGCAGCAGGGTGCCTGCTACCAGCGTGGTCGCGCCCTGGCTGCTGTTGGTGCCGGAGAGCGTCAGGGTGCCGGCGGCATTGTTCATCGTTGTCGTGCCGCTATAGGTGTTGGCTGCGGTCAATGTCACCGAACCGGGACCGACCTGCTGCACGCCGCCGCTGCCACCAATGACGGCAGCCACAGCGAAGCTGTCGCTGCGGTTGTAAGCCAAGGTGCCGTTGTCCATGATCGCCGTGGAGCTGCTCAGGGAACCGGTCGTGCCGCCCGTGCCGAGCTGCAGCGTGGCCCCCGAATTGATCGTGGTGGCCCCCGTGTAGGTGTGGGTGTTGGTCAGCACCGTGGTGCCGGATGCAATGGTCAGGCCCGTGGTCTGGTTGCCGCTGCCCAGAGTGTCCTGAATGATGCCATCGAAGGTAGAGGAACCGTTGATGGTCAGCACCGAACCGTTGGTGGTGCTGCTGTTTCCGACGATCTGGCTGGCGGCAGTGGCACCGGCTCCGATGCCGATGGATGCCACCGTTTGATTGAACCCATTGAGATCCAGCCTGCCATTGCTTCCCAGCGTTCCAAGCGTGACGGAACCGGAGCCCAGGGCACCATTGGCGCCGAGCTGCGCGGTGCCATTGGCAACATTGGTGCCTCCAGAGTAGGCATTGGTGGAGGCGAGCGTCAAAGTGCCTCCACCCGCAATGGCAAGAGCGAGCCCTTTCGACGGACCATTCTGTATCACACCGCCAAAGGTGCTGGACGAGGCGCTGCTGTACGTGAGCGTCGCCGCGGCGGTGCTGCTGTTGTTGGTGATGGTCTGCGCCGATGCCGTACCGGCCGTGGCCAGCAGGCTGACGGTCTGGTTCTGACCGTTCAAATCCAGGGTGCCGCTGGTGCCAGTACCGCCCACGGTGACGGCGGAGCCGCTGGGAATGGCGGAGGGGCTGCCAAGCGCCAGCACGCCCTGCTGGATCACCACCCCTCCCCCATAGCTGTTGCTACCCGCCAGCGTAAGCGTGGCCGTGGTGCTGCTCATGTTGACCAGCACACCGCCCCCGCCGGTGATGCTGCCGGCGAAGGTGATGTTGTCCGACCGCGAGAAGGCCAGCGTGCCGTTGTTGGCCACATTGCCAGTGATGGAGCCGCTCGTGCCACCGTTGCCGATCTGCAGCGTCCCCGCGGATACCGTGGTGCCGCCAGACCAAGTTCCCGTGCCAGCCAAAATGGTTGTGCCCAGGCTGTTGTTCTGCCGCACGGAGCCTGTGCCGGCGATGTTTCCTGAAACGACCAGCGCAGGATTGGTGGTGTTAAAGATAAGAGAGCCGTTGCTGGTGATGCCGCCCGCGATCGCGCCGCCACTGCCGCCATTCCCCACCTGCAAGGTATTAGCCACATCAATGGTAGTGCCTCCTGTGCTGCCAAGCGACCCCGAGAGCGTGAGTGTGCCGCCACCCGTCACTTGAGTGGTGCCGCTGCCGCTGATGTTGCCGGCGTAGCTGTAGCTGTCGCTGCGGTTGAACACGAGAGCAGCGTTGTTGAGAATGCCGCCCGTGCCTGCCAGTGAGCCGGTGGTGCCACCATTGCCAATGCGCAGTGTGCCACCGCTGATGGTGGTGAGGCCGGTGTAGAGGTTGCCGCCGGTCAATGTCAGCGATCCATTGCCAGCCAAAGTCAGCCCCAGCCTGCTGGAGGCTCCGTCTTGCAGCACGCCGCCGAACACACTGTTAGGACTGCCTGAGGCCGGGCCGCCGGTGGTTTGCAGATTGAGCGTGAGAGTAGCATCGCCGCTGCCGCCATTTTCAACGATGGCAGAACCCACCACAGCATTGGTATCCAGGCCCGTGAGCGTGATGCTGTTGCCAAGCAACTGCAGCTTGGTACCCGCCGCCACATTGGGGCCAAAGAGCAGGCCGTTGGCAGCGCCCAGCGCACCAGGCGTGCCGAGGGCGATCACGCCACCATTGAGAATCACGCCGCCGTTGAAGCTGTTGGTGTTGTTGATGGCAAGCATTCCCGTGCCGGACTTCGTCAACGTCGATGTCCCGGCAATGCCGTTGCTGCCAGTGAGTGTGTAGTTGTTGATCGCCCCGCCAAAGTTGAAGATCACGGAGGACGGGTGCACGTCACCATTGGAGATGTCCACGGTGGTGGAGCCGGCGGCTGTATTGTCAAACAGCACGGCATCCGCTTCCAGATAGGCCGTGGGCGTGCCGGCACTGATCAGCTTCCAGTTGGTGACCGAGTCGCTACGAATCCAGGCGGAGCTGAACGCTCCGGCGGTGGTGTCGAGCCCGGTCCACTTGGGATTGTCAGCGGAGAGGGTCAAGGTCACGGCGCTGCCCGTGTTATTGAGGAGGCCAGTGGTGCGGCTGTTGGTACCGGCGATGGTGCCAAGCTGGAAAGCGGAGAAACCTGCGGTTCCGCCAATACTGCCACCCGTGTAAGTGAACAGGGTGTAAGGAACACCGTTCGCATAACCCGAGGGTGAGTTGGAGATCACGTTGATCGTGATCGAACCGAGCCCGCTTCCTGTGGCCAAGGCACCGATGTTCAACACATTCGGCAATGCTTCGGCGATCTGCCCCACATTGATGGTTCCTGAGCCAAGGAACGTCAGGCCGCCCAGAAGCGCCAGCGATCCATCTCCATCAATCGTGCCCGCCTGGACAGTGCCGCCGGTGCTGAGCGTGGTAAGTCCGCTGATGGTGCCGCTGCCGCCAAGGGTTCCCGTGCCACCTACTGAAACAGAAGTCGAAGCCAGCGTGGAATTCACGAACAGGCTGCCACCATTCACACTGGTAGGGCCGGTGTAAGCCTGGCTCGAAGCGAGGGTCAGGCTGCCGGTTCCAGTTTTAGAGAGTCCGCCATTGCCAGAAATCTGGCCATTGAAAACCGTCGTCTGATTGTTGCCGCCAGCCGTGAGCGTCGCCGTGCCCAACGTCACATTGCCGCCTGCCGCACCACCGCCCGCAAGCGAGCCGATGGTTTGATTGTTGCTGTTGAGATCCAGCACCGCACCAGCCGTATTGTCGAGGATGAAGGCCGATGACGGTGCCAGCACGTTCACAGCGCCGGCAAGCAGCCGCCCGCCGCTGATCTGGGTGATGCCCGCATAAGTGCCCGCTGCACCGATCGACAACGTGCCGCTGCCGGTCTTGATCAGGCCGCCGCCTGTGCCGCTGTCACTTAGCACACCAGTCAATGAGGCATCGATGGAAGCCGAGCCATGGTTGAGCTGGAAGGTGCGGACACCACCGTTGAAGTCGATGCCGTTCTGGAAAGTAACGGTGTTGTCCGAAGCAGCGCTTGAAAGCACCAGCGCACTGCCCGCCGGAACAAAGCTGCCACTGTTCCAAACCACGGTGGCCCCGGTGCCGCCCAGGTTGACGTTGCGCGCCGCACCCACTGCGCTGAAGCCGCCGCTTCCAGTGAACTGCACCTGGTTGTTAGCTGCCCCCAGGGCACGGGTAAAATCCGCCGCGCCAAGCTCCACCACACCGGAGCCGCTGATGTTGAGGTTGCTGTTGAAAGGCAGGGCGCCAGCACTGCCCAGGCGCAGCGACCCTGCGGTCACGGCCACGGTGGTGCCGCTGGCGGCGGCATTGGTTCCCGACAACACCAGCGTTCCAGTTCCAGCCTTCGTCAGCGTGCCGGCATTCAATGTCAGCACACCAGGAAGGGTGGCGGTGGTGCCGGAGTCCGTGGTCATGGTGCCGCCACCAGTGCCGATCGTCACGCCCCTGTTGGTGTCAAAGGTCAGGCTGGCAGTGGTGTGCAGGTTTGCATTGTTGCTGATCTGAAGCTGGTTGGTGGTGGCGGTGGCCGGAGCCGCGCCAAGATTGGAGGCAGTGCTGATTTGAAGCTCACCTGCCGTGAGAAGCGTCTTGCCGCTCCAAGGCGTGTTATTTCCACCCAGCACCACAATGCCCGCCCCGTTGAGCGTAAGATCGCCAGTGCCGCTGATGGAATTGGGCAGCGTCAGCGTGGTGCTGACGGCGGGAGCAAGGGTTCCACCGTAGCCGTTGATGGTCACACCACGATTGATGTCATTGAGTGACAGGGTGGCGGTGGTGGTGAGCTGGCCGCCGTTGAAGGTAAGCTGGTCGCCTGTCAGCGCAGCGGGATTTGAGCCCAGAGCCCCCTGGGAGGAAATAGAGAGGATGCCGGCATTGAGAATGGTTTTTCCTGTGTAGGTGTTAGCCCCGCCCAGGATCACCAGAGTGCCGGACCCTTCCTTGGAAAGGCCGCCGGCGCCCGCGATTATGTTGGCAGTGCCAATGGTGAAAGTCTTGCCAGCGGCCACTTCCAGCAGCGCGCCACCGGTGCCAAGCGTGATGCCAATGTTGTTGCGCGAGGCATCCAAAGTCATGTTGTCGGTGAGCACCAGGCGGCCGCCGTTGAAGGTCCATTGATCAGGCGTGAAATTGGCCGGATTGCCGCCCAGGTTGTTCAGGGACGAAATGCTGAGGCCGCCGAAATACACACCGGTGGTGCCATATTGCTGGCCGGTGATCGTGGTCTTGCCGGTATAAGTGTTGAGGCCGGTGAGGGTGAAGATGTTGCCACCAATCATCGTCAGGCCGGTGGTGCCCACGCCATCCCTGATCACCCCGTCGAATTGAGTGGGCGCCCCAAAGATCATCGATGAACTGCCCACGCTAAGCACCGCCGCCACCGCACTGGTGTTGGTGATGGTCCCGCCGCCACCAAGGCCATCGATCGTTTCAGCATGGCCGTTCAGATCAAAGGTGCCGCCGGTGAGCACCTGCACACTGGACGAATTGAGAATCTGGTCCCCTGCGATGGTGTCGCCGCCGAGTTGCGCAGTGGCGGTGCTCTCAATCTTCAGCCCAATATTAGACAAGGTGGTGGAGGCAAAGGCACCCACTGCGTTGGAGGTGCCGCCCGACTTGTCCAATATCAGCGTGCCGCCCTGCACATCCACCGGCAGGTTCAGGTTCACCGTGTTGCCCGTCAGGTCCAGAGTGCCGCCGCCAGTTTTTGTCAGCACCTGGAAGTTAGGGTTCAGCAGCGTGCCGGAGACCGTGCCGGCGAGCGTCAAGCTGGCGCCTGTGTCCACACTGATTGTCGAAGGCCGGCTCACGGTCACGGAAGGGTTGTTCAGCGTTCCTGCCGCTCCGGCGTCGGCGGCGCCGGTGTAGTGCAAGGTGCCGCCCCCCAACGTCAGGTTGCCCGCACCGCTGCCCAGGCTTGCTGCGCCAGTGATCGTCAGAGTCCCTTCGTTGATGAAGGTGTTGCCGGTGTAGCTGTTGTTGCCGGAAAGCACCAGTTCGCCCAGGCCGCTCTTCGTCAATCCGACCGCATTGGCGCCGTTGTTGACGATGGTGGCGCTGATAGTCAGCGGGCCGCTGGTGTTCGCCTGGTAGATCACAAGATCCGTGTTGGCGGCAGCTCCGTTTGAAGTAGTGATCGAGCCATCGGCAAGAGTGGAAGTCTTGCTTCCCACCGCAGCGGTGACCAGCACGCCGCCGAAGTTCATCGTATTGCCGCCGAGGTCAATCGTGCGGGCTTCCGGAACGTTGAACCGCAGGCTGCTGATCACGGCATTGGTTGCCATGAGAGTGTCCACTCCGCTGGCCACATCCGCATTGCCCGAAAGGGAGTTGGCGGTGGTGGGCGTATAGAAGCCCCCAATCGAACTGCCCGCCACAATCGAGGTGCCCGAGACGCCTGCCCAGTCCGTGTAGCCACCAGCCACGCCCTGGGTTGCCACCACGGCGAAGGGAGCCAGGGTGGTGGCGGAATCCACCAGCAGATTGTTAGGTGCCACAAGCCCGGCGCCAGTGATGCTGCCTGTTGACGGAAGCGTGATGGCAAGGGTGGCGCCGGCCGTGCGGCTCACGGCCGTGAATGATGAGCTGAGGCTGGCGGCTCCGTTAGTGTTGAGCGTAAAGGCGCTGGCATTGGCGCTCACGGCCAGGGTGGCAAAAGCCTGGCTGTTGGTCGCACCGCTCTTGCCCAGAATCTGCATGGTGCCGCCCGCCAGGGTCAATGGAGCCGCGCTGGCTCCGCTGTTGGCCAGGCGGATGGTATTGGTGGATACGGCGGAGGTGGTGAAATCCGCCCGCAACGTGCCCTGGCTGACCGTGATCCCTGCCGTGCCATAGGTCGAGGTGCCGGAGTTGGGATTGAGTCCTATACCGATGTCGAAGGTTCCGAGACCTGTTTTGGCATAAAGCTGGCCGGTCCTGGCAGTAGTCTGAACAATGCCCGACGTGAGCGTCAGCGTCTGATTCGCCGGCACGTCAATGATGTGATTGAAGCCGTTGTTGTTGTCATTGATCGTGATGTTGCTGCTGGTGGTGATGTTGCCGGCCCCGGGCAGGATGCCGAAAGTGGCGTTGCTGTTCCAGTTGATGCTGCGGGCCGTGGCCGTGTCGCCCAGGTCCGAAGCATGCCCAATGAGGAACACCACCGGTCCGCTCAGGAAGATGGTGCTGGCGGTGAAGGTGCTGGGATTGGCGGTGGTGTTATTAAACTCCACCAGCGAAGTGCCGCTGCTGAAGTGAATGATGGGGCTGCCCGTGACCTGACCGTTGAAAATGAAACCGGAGCTGCGCTGCACCAAGGCGAGGTTGCTTGCCCCGAGAAGGGAAACATTCCCGGTGTAAGTGATGCGGCCGGCTGAGGGGATAAGATCCGTGGCCGTATCTCCCCCCAGGACAAAGGGGATGTTGGTAACGCCGCCCGTATTGTTGATGACAAGGTTATTGGCAATCGTGTGGTCGCCATACGCCGCACCAAGCACCGTGGAAGGCGTGGCTGATGCCGCCTGGGCATTGGCCAGCGTAATGGTGCCGGAGCCCAGTGCCCCATCCCTCGCCAGTGCCACCACGGCATTGGTGCCGCCCGCGGAGGTCGAGTTGGCATTCAGCACCTGGATGTTCACGCCATGGGTGGAGTCGCCAAAGTTGTTCGTTCCTCCCAGCAGCAGGAAGCCGGAGCCCACGTCCAGCGTGCTGGAGGTGCCCGTGATCGCGTTGTTACGCGGCAGCACAAGAGCGCTCAAGCCAGCGGAGTTTGCCAGATCATTTCCCGCCGTGCCACCCAGGCGGTAGTTAGCCCCGTTGCCCGGTGTGAACTGCCCTTGGTACACGACGGTGCCGAACGCACCGAAACGCGCATTCGTCAGCCCCGCCGCCTGAAAGCTGATGTTCTCGGAGGAGTTGGTGTCCAGCGCCAGCATGCCGTCGGAGGACGCCGCAAGCCGTGTGAACAGCGAGGTGAAATTCGTCTGTCCCGCAACCACCACCCCGCCCACGCCCGCTGCGGGAGTGGTGGAAGTAGAAACCACCAGCCCGCCGGCATTGGCCGGCAGCGAGGCAAGGCTGGAGAAAATGGCGGAGCCGCTTGATACCGTCATCGTGCCGAGGAAACCGGAATTGCTTCCGCTCAGCCACAGCGCACCAGTGCCCGTTTTGGTGAACCCACCGCCGGCGGCACTGATCAGGTTGCCGCTCAGCTTGCCATCGTAAGCGGCGTTGTTGGAGGCAGCGCCGGCCAGGTTGATGGCATAGGCACCGTTCTCGACATCGATGGTGCGGTTGGTGGCGGACCCAAAGTCGATGCCATTTTGAAAATCCACCGCACCAGCGGACGGGGTGGCGGCCGTTTGATCGAGGCTCAGAATCGAGCCGGAAGGCACAAAGGAGCCGCTGCCCCAGGTGACTGTGGAGCCACTGCCACCCAGGTTCACGGTCAGCACCGTGGCCGCATTGTTGCTGAATCCACCATTGCCTGTCCACACCACCTGGCCGGGCCCTGTGCCGAGCGGGCGAGTGAAGGAGGAGCCTGAGGTGGCATTGTATTCCAGCACCGCCATGTTGGTCCCTGTGGCCGCAAATGTGAGGGTGCTGAGACCGGACAGTGCCGAGGCGTTGTTCAGCCTCAGCAGGCCGCGTGAAATCGTCGTGCCACCTGAATAGGTATTGGCACCAGAGAGCTGGAAGCCTGAGGTGTCCGATCCACCCGACACCGCCAGCGAGGTAGGCCCGCCGCCGTCGCCAAGAGCTCCCGCCAATGTCAGGAAGAAGCCGGTGTCCGTGCCGCCCAGAGTCAAAGTACGGCTGCCGGAACCCAGGAACGCCACGGGCGTGGTGGAGCTCCAACTGCTGCTGACTGCGGTGCCGTTGTAGAGCAGCGTGCCGCCATTGAGCCCGAGCGTGAGGGCCTGGGTGGGGCTCAGTGCGTTGGTGCTAGTGCCGTTGTTCGCGTTGATGGTGCCGCCGTTGAGAACCACTGAGGTGCCCGCTCCCAGCTCATTGGTGACAGTGACAACCACCAGGGTGGTCTGCGAGCTGTTCAATCCATTGACGACCAGCGGCCCAGTGAAGTTATTGGCGTTGCTGGAGGTGGTGTTGGTCAAATTCAAGGTGCCGCCACCGGACACGGTGACCCCAAAGCCGCTCGTCGAAGCCGTGCCACCCACACCGGCGTTGATGGTCAGCGTGCCGCCCGCATTGATATAAATGGGCAGTTCACCTCCGGACGAAGTGCCGGCGCTCACCATGCCGTTGCCGGATGCGATGGCGGCGGTACCGGTGATGCTGCCCGTGCCGCTGTTGAGTGCATAGAGAATCCCACCATTGCCGGCATTGTTGATGGTAAGGCTGTTGGCCGTGCCGAGGGCGAGCACGGTGCTATTGGCCTGGAAACGCAATGAATTGATGTTCATCGCGCTCGCAGTCGTTGGCGTGATGGTGCCGGAGACGATGTTGAAGTTCGTCGTCGCCGTGCCGGAATTGGCATTCGCATTGGTCATCCCGGTGTAGCCTGTGTAGGAGCCCAGCAGGTTGCTGCCATTGTTCACCGCCCAGTCCACCAGCGTGGCGCTGGTGTTGACGGTCGCCCAGCCTCCAATGATGCCCGCCGCATTGTTAGCGGTGCCGGCAATGTTGATGGTAGTGCCACTGGGAATGGTGCTGAAATTGACGGTGCCGTTGCCGGTCCGCGTGAGCGCTCCCAGAGTCAGTGTGAGGGAAGTCGCAGAGCCCTTGGTCAATGTCACGCTGGTGGCCCCGCCAGAAACGGCGGTGCCATTGAATGCCTGCGCAAGCGTCCCGGTGCCGGTGCCGCCGTTTACGTTGAACAACCCGCCCTGCAACTGGAGGTTAGACGACGGGCTGACGATGCTGCCGCCGACGCCGCCATTGACTCCGCCGCTAACGAAATTCAGCGCCAGCGTGCCAGCGCCCACCGTGGTGGCACCCGTGAAGGTGTTGCCGCCAGAAGCTGGGCTCAGGTTCAGCACGCCCTGCCCCACTTTCGTCAACCCCGCGGCGGCCGAGCTGCCAAAGGCGCTTGTCATCGAGACGGTGGTAGCGCTGGAAACCAGGTCCAGGGTGAGAGCGCCGCCTGCGGTCAATGACAACGAGGAGCTGAAGTCCGTGGCCGTGGCGCCAGGGGCATAGAGCAAGGTGCCACCTGCAGCGCCAACGCTGATCGCACCCGCTCCCGTCGGCAAGGTATATCCGGAGAGAAGCTGCAGGGCGCCGCCATTGAGCGTGGTGCCGCCGGTGAAATTGACCGCGGACGGACCGAGCACAAGCGTGCCGCCGGTGACATTGACACCGCCGCTAAATCCTTTGTCACCCAGCAGTTCCACAACGCCCGGGCCCACCGCGTTAAAGGCCTTTGAGCCGCCGGACTCACTCACCGCCCCAGTGATCACCAGCGTCGTGTTCGCAGCAGCGCCGATGTTGACCAGGCCGCTGGATTTCGCCAGCGTGAAGGGCGTGGAGATCGTGCCCACGCCGCCCAGCGGCATGCCGAAGCCCGACAGGTTGGGAGCGGCCACCGTCGCCGTGGTCACCGTGGTGATCGTAGTGGTGCCCGAGCTGCCATCGCGCAGCACAAAAGGATTGTTCACGAACACGCCGTTGCCCCCCACCGCCAGCGTGGCAGGAGTGCTGCCACCGGTGTCGCCCACATTCACCGTACCGGCAGGATTTGCTCCTGTGGCGGTATAGACCACGGATCCGTTCAAGACATTGGTGGTTCCTGTGTTCGCGCCTGCCGCACCCAAGACAAGATAAGCACCGCCCATGACATTGATGGTGCCTGTGAAGCTGGTGGGTGCCGCATTGATGGCCAGCGCGGAAGGTGTTCCGGTGGTGGTCAAGGTGAGCGTTCTCGGTGTTCCCTGGTCATCAATGGCTCCCAGGTTCAGCGTGCCGATGCCCGCACCGTTGACGTTGTTCAAATTGAAGGTGACATCGCCCGTAAGCGTGGTGCTGGTGAAGGACACATTGGCCACGCCCGGGGCGGTGTTGTTGGCTCCATTGCCAAAAGTGAGCGCCGAGCCACCCACGGTCAGCATGCCCATGGTTTGAGTGATGTTTGTCGAAGCGGCAGTGTTGCGCCCGGAAGTAATAGTGGCACTCCCCGAGAGCGTCACGTTGTTCCCGATCAGGCCCCCTGAGTCGCGGCGCAGATCCAGGATGGTGCCGGTGCCAAGCGTGATGAGAGCCTTGTTGACGCCACCGAGGCCCGTGCCGGCATTGCTGCGCAAGCTTAAGGTGCCTGCGCCTGTGACATTGACCGATGCACCCGCCAGCACACCGGTGTTCAGACCGCCGACGGACGCCACATCATAGCCGACAGTGGTCGATCCCAGCGCCACGATGGTGCCCGAGGACAAGTTCATGTTCAGCGGTCCGTTGATCGTGAGCTGGCCCGCGTCATCGAGCTGGAAGGTGCCGCTGGTGACATTGAGATTGGCCGCCGTTCCGCCATTGGTGCCAAAGTTGAAGAAGAAGGTGGAAGAAGCGGTGGTCAAATTCGTCGGGTTTAGGCCGCCGGTGGCAATGAAGGTGCTTCCCTGCGGAATGAAAATGCTCTTGGGCGTGTTCGCCGGATTGCCGGTGGCGCCACCCGCCTGCCCGAGATCCCCCAGAGCACCGGCAGACAAGGAGGAATTGCCGGCCACGATGATGTCGCCGTTGAACGTATTGCCGCTGTTGCCCATCACCACCGTGCCGCCACCGGTGATGGTGAGGGCCGTGTTCCCCGCTCCATTGGCCGGACCGCCGCTCACGATGCCAGAGAGTGTCAAAGAGGTGCCGGAGCCCACATTGATCGTCTCCCCCGTGCTGCTGCCTGCCAGGCTTCCGAGCACGACGGGATGGGCCACCGTTCCAGTCGGACCCGTGTAAGCCAGGGTGGCGACACCCGCGGCATTGCCCAGGCCCAGGCTGTTGGAGGCGTTGCCAAGCTGGCCGTCGGAGCTGATCTGCAAGGTGCCTGCGGCAACAAGCAAGGAGGTGCCCGCGCCGCCAAAGGTGTTGGTCGCGCCCAGCACCAGGGTCCCCGCCCCTGCCTTGATAAGGTTCATGCCGGCGGCACCGCCGATCACGCCGTTGACGGTGAGCGTGCCGGCCGCATCAGTCACGGTCCAGGTTTGCGATGCGCCCAGGTTGACGGGGGCGGTAATGAGCACATTTGCAGGCGCGCCGGCCTGCATGTTAATGCCATCCGTTGAGCTCGCCGGAGCAATGGTCAGAGTGTTCGTCGCCAGCGCCCCTGGAGCGATGGTGATGGAAGCCGCCGGCCCAGAACCAAGCTGATTGTTAAACAGAAGGCCGTTGAGCGTGACATTCATGCCCAGGTTTGTCGTCACCGCTGTTCCAGTCTGCCCCAGGGCGCTGAACACGGCGGTGTTCGCGGGGCCGGGCATCGCCGCCGAATTAAGCGTGCCGGCGGCATCGGTGGTCCAGTTCGACTGGAGGCTGGTCAAGGTGTTCCAGGTGCTGTCCACACCGCCCTTCCAGTACAGATTGCCAGAGATGGCTGCCCCGAGGGTGATGCTTACCACGCTGTCCGAAAGGGTTTGCGCGGTGGTGGGAAAGCCTCCCACGGCGGAGATCTGGTAGGTGGCGCCGCTCAATCCGCTGGGCGCGGAGAGCAGGGTGTAAGTGCCGGAGGTCAGGCTCGCGTCGGGCGTCAGATTGATCGCCACGGTGTTGGCGGTCACGGCCGGGCTGCTGCTGGTGAGGGTGCCGGCCACGGTCCCCAGTTCCAGGCCCAGGACGGCCGTACCAGTTCCCGCGCCGAGGTTCAAGCTGGTCAGATTGGGCAAGGGCGTGGCAGTGCCGCTCACGAGATTGAGGGTCCCTCCACCATTGACAACCACACCGCTGACAGATGAGCCCAAAGCCCCACGAAGATTGAGCACGCCAGCGCCCGCAGTGATCGTGCCGGACAGGGTCACGGGGCCTGTCAGCGTCTGCACACCAGCGCCCGTCTTGGTCAGGCTTAGCGCGCCAGCACCGGTGTTCTGAATCGCACCGGCATAGCTGGTGCCGCCTGTGTCGTTCACACCAATGGTGAGGGTGGCAGGCAAGGCGCTGGTATTGTCCACCACTCCGCCCGCCGCGGCGGCCGTGACGGCGTTGAGATGGATGTTGTTGCCGTTCAAGTCAAAAGTGCCCGCATTGATGATCAGATTGCCGGCCGTGCTGCCAAAAGGCAGCGCATCCGCCGTTCCTGCCTGCACTGTGCCGGCTGCGGACATGGTGGTATTGCCAAAGTAAGTGCTCGCGCCGCTGAGGACCAGAAGCCCGGTGCCCGCGACGGTGACGCCGCCCGCTCCGGAGATCACGGAGGAGATGGTCAGGTCCGGGCCGGCAGTGGTGCTGTTGCCCACGGTGATGGTGCGGGTTGCGGCACCCAGGTCCAGCACCCCGCCGATGATCTGGCCGCCGAGAGGATTGGCGGTGTTAGAATAAGTGATCCCGCCAAGCACGCTCAGGGTGCCGCCATGCAGGTTCACTACCGGCGTGCTGGTTGTCGTGCTGCCTCCGAGCGTGAGCACGCCGTTCAAGGACTGCGCGGTGCCATCAAGGTCCAGCGTGGCGATTGCATTGGTGCCGGTGGCAGTGATGGTCATCGACCCCGATGGCGAGAGCGCGCCGTTAACGGCAGTGGTGAGGGTTCCGAGCTGAACAATGTTCGCGCCGGTCATGCTGTTGGTTCCCGCCAGCACCAGGTTGCCCGCCCCTGCCTTGGTGATCCCACCGCCCGTGCCGGCCAGGTTGGAAGTGATGGTCAAATCCGCCGCCGCATTGATGGAATCAGCAAGCGTAAAGGTGCGCACCGCCGTCATGGTCAGCGTTCCGCCGTTGATGAAGGCGCCCAGGAAGCCGTTGGACGCCGTGGCGTTGACGGTTTCGGTGACATTGCCCCCCAGCGTCAGATTGCCTCCCGCACCAATGTTGATGATGGCCTGGCTGGTCGCGGTGGAACTGGTGCCATAGAAGGTGGGGCCGGCGAGTGTCTGCGTGTGGCCGTTGAGGTCCAGCACCGCGTTCACCGGGCCAGTGGCATTGCCAAGAGTCACCACCGTGGAGCTGGTCAGGGCACTGTTCACTCCCTCCTGGATGGTGCCGTTGTTGATCACTGTGGCTCCTGTGTAGAGATTGGCGCTGTTAAGTGTAAGCACCCCGGTGCCGACCTTGGTCAAGGCCAGGTTGGCCGCGGTGCCGGTCTGCTGCAGCACACCGGAATAAGTGGTGGACTGGTTGTTGCCGCCCACCGTCAAAGCGATGCCCGAGGTGGCGCCACTGTTGGTAATGGGACCGGAGCCGGCGATGCCGCCCACGGTGAGGGTGAAGTTGTTCATGTCCACCGCGCCTGCCGAGCCGACCGTGAGCGTGCCCCCGCTGTTGGCGTTGATGAAGGTGGTCGCCCCGCCTTTCAAGAGGCCGGCATTGACAAACGTGGGGCCGGTATAGGTGGCTGCGGCGGTGAGCAGCAGGGTGCCAGAATTGCTCAGCGTGAGGCCGCCGGCGCCAGACATCACGCCCCCGACGGTGAAGGTGACACCAGAGGCGATATCCAGGGTCGCATTGCCACCCGTGAGGCTGTAAGTGTGAGTGCCCGTGCTCGCCAAGGAATTGGTCACCTGGAGGGTGGCTCCGTCATTGATAGTGATGGCCGAGGTGGCGGTGTTGCCCAGCTGGTTGCTGGCGCTGATGCTCAGGATGCCCGCATCGATGAAGGTGCCGCCCGTGTACGTGTTAGCCCCCGACAGCACCAGTTTTCCAGTCCCGGCTTTGGTGAGGGTTGATGCGCCAAGACCATCCGCGATGATCGAGCTGATGGTGAGGGTGCCCGTCCCGTATTGGTGCACAATCAGATCCGACGGGCTGGTGGTGTTGCTCTTGAGCGAGCCGGTGGTGCTGCTGATGGTGTAACCATTCGCTCCCGTATAAAGCAGGCCGCCGGTGGTGAGGGTGAGGACGTTGGCCCCCAGTGCGAGCACCCCGCCTGCCGCAGTGTCAGTGATCTTCAGGGTGTTGACGGACTCCGGAGCGGACAGGCCGCCGCTCAGCGTGTCAGTCAGCAGGTAGTTCGCCGTCGCGGTGCTGCCCGTGGCCACCATGGGGGCGTAGCTGCCCACTCCGCTGGTTGCCTGGCCTGCGCCGGAGTTGGTGGCCCAGTTGATGTTGCCGGCCCCATCGGAAAACACCACACGCCCGGCTCCCAGAATGCCCGTGGGAGTGGTGGCATCAGCCGCGGTGTTGAAGGTAACGGTGGAGCCGGAGGGAGCCGTGACCAGCATGGCACCGCCGGCCGCGGTGGCCGTCAGCGTGCCGAGGGTGAGCGTGGTGCTGGTACCGCTATTGGGAGCCAGGGTGATCTGGCCGCCACGGGCACCCAGAGTGACATTGCCCAGCGTCTGGGTCACCGTGGCCCCTCCGCGACCGGTGACGTTCAGCGCACCACCGGAGAAGGTGGTGGCCACCGGGTTCATAATGTTGCCGGTGGCCGTGCTCTGGGAGTAGTCCACCTTGATGGTCCCCGCATTCAACGTCCAGGCTCCGGTGGCCGTGCCAGGGGCGGCAGCAGTCAGCGTCAGGGTTCCGCCGCCGGTCTTGGTCAAGGTCAGGTTGGCCGCGGTCGTGGCATTGAAAACGCCGGAGTACGTGGTATCGAAGGAGCCGGCAAAGTTGCCCAGGGTAATGGCCGCGGCGGTGCCGGTGCTGTTCGTCACCACGCCGGAGCCGCTGAACTGACCGACAGTCACCGCCAGGCTATTGATATCAAGAGTGCCATTGACCGTGAGGGCCGTACCCGCCGGAAGGAAGGCGGCCACTCCACCCATCAACGTGCCCGAGCTGATGGTGGTGGCACCGGCATAAGTGTTGGCAGCGGAAAGCTGCAAGGTGCCGGTGCCCGTTTTGACCAGCCCGCCGGAACCAAAGATCAGCCCCGCAAAGGCCCCTGGGCTGGTATTGTCGTTGCCCACCGTAAGCGTGCCACCTTCCAGATTAACCTGCCCACCTGTAGAGCCACCGCCGGTGATGGAACCAATCGAGGTGTTAAAACCGCCAAGGTCGAGGACAACACCCGCGGTATTAGCGAGGAACAGTGCCTGGGTGGAACCGAGCGCTGAAGATGAGCCAAGCCGCAGCACACCCCCAGAAACAGTGGCAGCGCCGGACAGGGTGTTGGCGCCGCTCAAGGTCAAAACACCGGGGCCAACCTTGGCAAGGCCGCCGCTGGTGCTCAAGGCACTGCTGACAGCGAGATCTCCACCCGCAAGGCTTTGGAACACCGCTTCCTGCGAGCCCATGGCCAGGGAGGCCACCGAAATCCTGTCGATGCCTGCCACAGTGAGGATCGCCCCGCTGTTCACCGTAAGCGTGCCAGCACCTGACACCGCAACGCCCGCATCCATGCGCAGCGCATTGATCGTCGTGGCGCTGTCGAGTCCGGACAAGGGACCGGTGGCATTGACGTTGATCAGCGATGTCGAACCATTGGTGATGGTGGTGGCGTACTCCGAGGCCGTCAGATTGCGCAGGCCGTTGGCAAGCATCACGCCATTGATCTTGTCCGTCATGAAGCCGTACTGGGCGGTGCCGGTCAGCGCCGTGTCCTGGCCCAGCACATAGGGCAGAATCGCGATGGTGGTGGAGCCTGCGAGCCCAGTGCCACCCGCCACATCAGAGCCCGTTCCATTGGCGCTAACAATCAGGTTGGTGTTGTTCGCGCCCGGTGTGGCGCCGAGATTGGCGCCCGTGAGCAGCAACGTGCCACCTGTGATCTGCGCAAGGGTCGAGACATTGACGGTGGTGGCGCCAGTGGTATTGGCCGTGAGATTGATGGTGTCGAGCCCCTGGTTGAGGGTGAGGGTGCCGATCGAATCCGTGCTCGCCCCCGTGCCGCTGAGGTAGTTGAACACACCGCCGGCAAGAGTGACGGCCTTTGAATTGAGCCGGTTGGCGACAATCCCGGCTGCTGTCGTGTTATCCACAGTGAAGATGCCGGTCGCGTTCACCGTCACAGGGCCATTGAGCAGGCCGGCGGTGCCATTGATTTTGAAAGTGGCGCCACTGCTTACCGTGGTGGTGCCCGTGCCGCCGGCTCCGGCGAGATTCAGGGTTCCGGCGGTGACGGATGTCGGGCCGCTGTAAGTGTTGGGACCCGAAAGCGTCCAGTTACCAGTGCCCGCCTTGGTTACCGAGATGACGGAGCTGGGATTGTCGAAGATCTTGCCCGCGAAGGTGTTGGCACCAGTGTTGGTGCCCTGAAGTGTCAAGGTCTTGGCACCAGCACCGCCGCTGATCAGGAGATCGGTGTTGACCGTGATGGTGTTGGTGGCACTGGCGTTGGAATTGTCGAGCGTACCGCCGCCTGTCGTGGTGCTCGCCAGGTCAATCTGGCGGTTGTTGAGCACCAGCGGCGCGGTGGCCAGGGTGCTCCATTGGAAGACGCCGCCGCCCGTGCTGCCGCCAAGGCGGATGGCTCCGGTGGCAGTGGCCGAATCAGCCAGGCTTGCCACCGCGCCAGTGACGGTGACGGAGCTCAGGCTGAGAATCAGCGGCCCTTGGAAATCATTGGCGGTGTTTGTCAGGGCCACGGTCTGCGAACTCGAAACGCCGGTGATGAAAAGACCGCCAGTGCCGGTAATCTTGCCTGCGATGGTCGGGGTGCCTGCAGCGGTGCCGTAACTGATCGCAGCAATAGCCCCGTTGTTGATGGTGATCGTGCGGCTGGCGTTCAGGGAGGCGCTGGTGATGGACAATGCGGCGCTGGCATTGAAGGTGATGCCGCCAGTGGTTGCGCCCAGATTAGAATCCGCCGTGATGGTCACAGCCGGTCCCGTGGTGGTGTACGTCGTGCCAATGACCGGGTTTGCGGTGCCGCCGTTGATCACCAGGCCGCCGCTGAAATTGCTTGTGGTGGAACTGAGGGTGAGGGTGCCCGCGCCGCCGCTTTTAACCAAGGTCACGGCGGCGCCGTTATTGTCATTGATTGGCGCACTGATGGTAATGGCTCCGCTGCCGGTGTTCACATACAGGTTGCCGCCGCCCGCAGGCGTGCTCAGCGCCCCGGTGCCGGTGGCGGCGACGGTGAGAGTGCTGGCCGCACCATTGAGCAGCCCGTAGGTGTTCAAGTTGCCGCTGCTGGGAATGGTGATCGTGGCGCTGGCCCCATTGTTGAGGAGGCCGAGCATGTTGTGGGTGATAGTGCCGAGGGTCAGAGTCGAGTTGCTGGTGTAGGCGCTGGCGGTATTGGTCCATGTGCTGTCCGCTGAGGCTGCAATCGCGGCCGGCACGATGTTGTTGGAATTGAACACGGCGAAGTCGGTCTGCAGGAGAGCTGTGGTGCCCACTGTCGCCCAGGGCCCGATGATCTGGCCTGCGGTGGTGCTGCCGGCACCGATCACGGTGATGAAGTTCTTCGTGGCATTGGGCCCGGTGGTGGCCGCCGAAAAGGTGACGGACGACGTGTTTGCCGCCCCGGTGTGCGTGAGACCGCTGAGCGTGAGCGTCTGGCTGCCGGTGCTGGCCTGGTTGGTGGCCTCCACGACATTGAGCTGACCGCTCGTGAGAGCCACCGATCCCAATGTCTCCGTATAGGTGGCCGAGCCGGAGGTGTTGGTGTAGGTGATCGTTCCCCCGTTGGCGGTGATGGCCGCACCGTTGTTTACCCGGTTGAGCGCCCCTTCCCCGGAGGATACGTTGGTGAGCGTAATGTTGCCGTTGTTGAGGAAGATGCCCGACGTGCTTTGCAGGGACTGATTGTTGGCGGCGAGGGCCAAGGTCATGCCGTTGTTGATGGTGGTGCTGCCGGAGAATCCGTTGGTGGCAGTCGTGCCATTGAGGGTAAGGGTGCCTGCCAGTGTGCCTCCATACACACCACCTGACAGCACCAGATTGCCCGATCCGCCGAGGGTGGAGTTGATCGTGGCCGCCGCAATGTTGTTCAGCGTCACGGTATCCGTGGCGGCCCCAAGCGTGATGGTCTGATTGCCGCCCAAGGTGTAGCCGGTGGTATTGAAGGTGAGGCCGCCGACGGTGAGGCCCGTGCCCAAGGTCACGGTGCCTGCCGTGCCTCCGAACGCGGCCACATCAATGTTCCCGTTGTTCCAGGCCTGATCGACGAGGCCTGAACCTGGCCACCATTTGAGGGCCGTCGTGTCCCAGGTGCCTGCGCTTCCGAGGCCTGCTCCGGTGCTGAAGACGTTGTTGGCACCATTGGCATCGTTGTCCCAGTACACGGTGGCGGACTGCAGCGGCTGCCAGACTTGCCAGAAGATGAGCTGCACAATGAGCATGCAGCTGATCGGGCAGCGGTGTTGACGAAGTGTTTGCATCAAGAAAGCATGTTAGAGATAAAAAAAACAGCATGGCAGCACACGCAGCCCAATCAGGGCAGGGCCGAGGCGCGCGAACCGTCCTGGGGGCGCTCCTCCCGGCAATGCCGCCTTCCACGCTTGCCACCATCAATGGCCGAAAATCGAGGGTGCACGGCCCCGAAGACAGCTGGGAGGTGGGGGGCGGTCATAGGAGGTCCGGGCAGCACGGCAAGTCCTGAGGGCGGTAGAGGAAAGCTAGAAAATATGAAAACGCCTCCTCTATGGCAAGACCAATCACGGCCCAGTCATGCCGCGTTTTTCTCCACATCATCACCTGACAATACACTTAGGATAAAACCCCAAATGCTAGCCGCAGCGGGCACTTTTGCCCTCAGCCCTTCGCTTTTTTCCGGGGCTTCTTGGGTATCTCCGTCACCGCCGGCAGAGCCTTGGGAATGTTCTCCAGGCCGCAGGCAAGGCGGAGGTAGGCTTCGCCGTCCTTGGTCAGCTTCGCCGAATCCCCCACCCCGTTGAGGTAGTGGTGGGACTGGTAGAAATGGGGAATGGACGAGGGCTTCACCCACACCACCTGAACCACTTCCACAGGCGCTGTGCCCGGCTCAGCCTTTAGAGGCAGCCCCCAGGCGCTAAAGGTGACCTGCCAGCTCGGCGGGTTCGATGCAGGCACTCCCCCTGGGCAGAGCCAGGGATAGTTCTTCACGATCTCCATCTCCGCAGTGCCCGGCACGGCCACGCGAAAGTAAGGCTCGGTCTTTTTCACAAACTCGGCGACGGACAGATTCGGATTCTTCACGTGCTCGAGGTAGAGCGCCCCCAGATCAAGACCCGTGAGGTTCAAACCATTCCAGTTGCCGTGAAAATTGGGGCTGGGGCCGGCGCGGTCGTGCAGCTCGGCGAAACGGCTGGAGAGAAACATGTTCAGCTCCGTGTGCGTGTGCGCACGCCGACGGTCAATGCCCGCGCCGGTATGACCCATGATGGCAATGACTGTCCCTGGCTCAACCTTCTGCCCTTCCGTGCACTTGATCTCACTAAGATGGGCGTAAAGGGAGCAAAAGGGGCCTTCGCCCCAGTCATGGCGGATGACGACGTACTTTCCATAGTTGCTCTGCCCGGCGGACATGGAGGTGTGAACCACCTCGCCGGCGGCCATGCTGCGCACCTCGTCAGTGGGCTCGTCCTTGGCATCGCGGTGCACAGGCTTGATGTCGAGCCCCTCATGAAAGCGGGTAAAAACCGACTCGCCCGTCTTCAGCTTCACAGCATCACGCACAAAACCGAACTGGCCGCCCTCCCAAGGGGTTATCTTCTGGCCGTCGGGGGTGGTGCGGTCCACAAACTGATAGAAATCCTCCGGATGCCCTTCGAGCAGGGCCTTGTTGTCTGTGGGCAGCACCAAGTCAAGGGCCCGGCCAGCCTGTGGCAGCAGGCTGGCAATCATCAGCAGGGAAAGCAGGCGGCGGGAGGCGGCAGTCATGGAGAAGAGAGGGTGAGCTATTGACGAATCGGCCGCAGAGGCTGCTCCTGGTTGTTCCCTTCCGGAGGAATCTGCTGGGTGGCCGGGCCCTGGGGAAGCAGGGAATCGCTGGCTGGCTTTTTCTTGCCCCCTCGGCGGCGGGCTTCGTCTTCTGCCGCCTTCTCCTGCTGGGCGGCGCTCAGGGAGTGGCGCTTCTCAGCCTGGGTGCTGGGCAGCATTTCCTGGCCGGTGGAGACAGACTTGAGCTTCTTGATCGGCGGCCACTTCTTGGCCATCAGCTTGACCACGGGATCGGGCACGCCCTCCCAGATGATCAGAACCCCGTCCGTCACCGGCTTGGTGATGGTGACGTAGGAAACCGGAGTGCGGTTCACCACTTGAAGCACCACTTCGCCGGCATGGGTGCGGGTGAGGGATTCAAGGGCGTTCGTACCGCGGAAATCCAGGCGCAGCGCCACGCCAAAGCCGTTGCCATCCTCCGCGGGGAAGGACTGGAAGGCGGAGACGTTTTCCTGGGTGATCTCAGGCGTACGCTTGAAGTGCATCGGCGCAGACTGGCCCGGCAGGGTGTAAGGAAAAATGCTGCGCGGGGAATCCATTTCCGATCCCTGGAGATGCAGCGACACGGTGAACTTCGGCTTCTTGTTGATCGATTCCATGGAACCGCAGCCGGTCAAGGCAGCCGCGACACACAGGGCGAAGAGACAGGGAAGAACTCGGGTCATGCACCCCATCAAACCAGATGCCGGCCCAAAATGCAAACCTTCGTGATGCTTGAAACACGTCCGCGCCCACGCTACACCTGCCGCCCCCGCGCTCATGACCCCTGGCTTCCTCATCTCATTCGAAGGCTCCGAAGGCTGCGGGAAGTCCACGCAGATCCAGCGCCTGCGCGCCCGCTTCGAGGCCCAGGGCCGCGGCGTGGAGGTGCTGCGCGAGCCGGGCGGCACCGTGGCGGGCGAGCGCATCCGCGAACTGCTGCAGCACACGCCGGAGCTTTCGAACCTGACGCCGGAGGCGGAGCTGCTGCTCTTTGCCGCCAGCCGTGCCCAGCTTGTGCGGGAAAAGATCCGGCCATCACTGGAAGCCGGCAAGGTGGTGATCCTGGACCGCTTCCTGGATTCCACCACGGTGTATCAAGGCATCGCACGTGGCCTGCCTCTGGAAAG
>OUMQ01000004.1_pt1 | contig 35680 bp, 8 predicted proteins | sample 1691041 | NCBI WGS metagenome assembly OUMQ01 (sample SAMEA3914864, study PRJEB12502) | metagenome | biome: forest; material: soil | place: USA | collected 2012-03-12 | depth 0.3 m | reverse complement strand
GCTTTCGCACAAGATGGGCGGCCCATCCGTGTTCCCGCCGATCCCCGATGGCATCATGGGACAGGGGCAGGTGAAGCGTGTGTGGACCGTCAGCGAAGGCGAAGACCGCTATCGCCGCAGCCTGTACACGTTCTTCTACCGCTCGGCCCCTCCGCCCTGGCTCATGGTCTTCGACCGGGCCGACGGCATCACCACCTGCACGCGCCGGCTGCGCAGCAACACGCCGCTGCAGTCCCTTACCCTGCTCAATGACACCGGCTTCTTTGAATGTGCGGCCACGCTTGCGGACCTCATTCAAAAGCAAGGCCTGGAGGCGGCCTTCGTCCGCTGCACCAGCCGCCGCCCCGGGCCGGAAGAACGGCTGGTGCTGAACAAGCTTGCTCCTCTCAGCGCCGCCCGCGTGCTGCTCAACCTCGATGAAACCATCACCCGCGAATAAACCCGTCATGAACCATCCCCTGCATCTCAACCGTCGTCATTTCATGAGCCGTTGCGGCATTGGCCTGGGCGGCATGGCCTTCGGCTCGCTCATGGCCAAAGATGCGGGACCGGCATCGCGCGGAGCCCACTTCCCTGCCAGGGCGAAGAACGTCATTTTCCTGTTCATGGCCGGCGGCCCTTCGCAGCTCGACATGTTCGAGCACAAGCCGGCGCTCACACAGTGGAACGGCAAGCCCATCCCGGAAAGCTTCGTCAAGGGCAAGCGCTTTGCTTTCATGGACAGCAGCCATCGCAGCGAGCTGCTCGGCTCGCGGCGCAGCTTCCAGCAGCATGGTCAGAGCGGTGCCTGGGTGAGCGACCTGCTGCCGCACATGGCGGGCATCGTGGATGAGCTGGCCTTTGTCACCACCTGCAAGACCGACCTTTTCAACCACGCCCCGGCCAAGCTGTTCATGAACACGGGCAGCGGCTTCTTCGGGCGGCCCAGCATGGGCGCATGGGTAACCTATGGACTCGGCAGCGAAAGCAACGACCTGCCGGGCTTTGTGGTGCTGCAAAGCGGTCCGCGAGGTCCGCAGCTGACGGACATTCATGGAGAAAGCCAGGCCACGCTTGATCTTTACGGCATCAAGGATGTGAAGGAAAGCAGCTACGCCCGCAACTGCCTGCTGGCCCGGCGCCTCGTCGAGCGAGGCGTACGCTTCGTGCAGCTTTACGACACGAACTGGGATCATCACGGCGGCCCCACCGAGAACCTGGAAAAGCATCTGCCGCTCAAGTGCCGCGACATTGACCAGGCAAGCGCCGCCCTGGTGAAGGACCTGGGACAGCGCGGCCTCTTGGAGGATACGATTGTCATCTGGGGTGGTGAATTTGGCCGTACTCCCATCACCGCCGCCAGCGGTGCAACAGTGCATGCGGGGGATGGCACAACCTCCACGGACTACGGCACGCTCACCTTCACTCCCGCCTCAGGCAGCGGCAGCTTTAACTTTCAGGCGGGCAGCAGCACGGTCCTGGACCTCAACCCTGGTGGCTCTTCCGACAAGCTGGTGTTCACCGGCACAGGCACGAACACCTTGCTCTTCAATGGCAATGTGACGGTACGTGTCGATGGATTCTCACCCACCGGGCCGCAGGTCTTTGATTTGCTTGACTGGTCGGGCCTGTCGGCCGCTCCCACCTTTGCCAGCCGCTTTCTCGCCAGCTCCTACAGCGGGCTCATCTCGGGCAATGGCGACGACAGCCTCGGCTTTGACCTGCCCAATGTCAGCGGCAGCGGCTATGCCTGGGACATCAGCAGCTTCACCACCAATGGAAGCATCGCCCTCGTGGCAGTGGTGCCGGAGCCCTCGCGCGCGCTGCTCATACTTCTGAGTGTTGGCGGGCTGCTGCTGCGCCGCCAGCGCTCCCTGACTTTGCCGTCTGCCTGATCTTGGATTTCCACTGACCCTCTCATGAATTCTTCCTGCTCCACCCTGCTGACCGCCGCCGCCGTTCTCCTGCTATGCCTGGCTGCGCACGCCGAACCCGCCTCGCCGAGAGCCAGGTACAACTTCAACTCCGGCTGGCTGGTCAAGGTGGGCGACGACAAGGCCGAGGCGCCATTGTTTGCCGATGCTGACTGGAAAAAGGTGACGCTGCCTTACTCCTGGAACGAGGACAGCGCTTTCAAGGTCGGCATTGAGGATCTGCCGACAGGCATCGCGTGGTACCGCAAGCATTTCAGGCTGCCGCAAAATTCCGAGGGGAAGAAAGTGTTCCTGGAGTTTGAAGGCATCCGCTTCGGCGGTGAGTTCTATCTCAATGGCGAGTGGATCGGGCGCAGTGAAAACGGCGTGATGGCCTTTGGATTTGATGTCACCGGCAAGCTCAAGCACGCACCCGAAGACAACGTGCTGGCCGCGCGCATCGACAACGGCTGGCGGTACAAGGAGAAAGACACGAGTTCAGGCTTTGAATGGAACGACCGGAATTTTTACGCCAACTACGGCGGCATCAACAAGAACGTGTTCCTGCACATCACCGACAAGCTGCACCAGACGCTGCCGCTTTTCTCCAACCTCGGCACGACAGGGGTGTACATCCACGCGCGGGACTTCGACATCAAGGGCGGGTCGGCGACCCTCACGGCCGAGGCGCAGGTAAGGAACGACTACGCCGGGCCGAAGAAGTTCAGCTACGAGGTGACCATCACCAGCCTTGATGGCAAGGTGCTGCAAATCATTCAAGGCGGTGAGCACAGCATTGGCCCGGGCGAAACCCATACGGTGAGCGCGGGCGCGCGGGTGTCGAACCTGAGCTTCTGGAGCTGGGGCTATGGCTTGCTCTACGACGTTTCCACGACGCTGAAAGTGGACGGCCAACCTGTGGACACAGTGACCACCCGCACCGGCTTTCGGAAGACCGCGTTCGAGCACGGCATGGTGATGCTGAACGACCGGGCCATCCAAATGCACGGCTATGCGCAGCGGAGCACCAACGAGTGGCCCGCCATCGGCCAGTCGGCACCGCCGTGGATGAGCGATTTCAGCAACGCGCTGCAGGTGGAAAGCGGCGGCAACCTGGTGCGCTGGATGCACGTGACCCCGCCAAAACAGGAGGTCGAATCCTGCGATCGTGTAGGTCTTATCCAGGCCATGCCGGCGGGCGATGCGGAGAAGGATGTGACCGGCCGCCGCTGGCAGCAGCGGCTGGAGGTGATGCGCGATGCGATCATCTACAACCGCAACAACCCCAGCATCGTGTTTTATGAATCGGGGAACAATCAGATCAGCGAGGAGCACATGGCGGAAATAAAGGCCGTGCGCGACCAGTACGATCCGCATGGCGGCCGCGCCATCGGCAGCCGCAACATGCTGGACAGCAAGACGGCGGAGTACGGCGGCGAGATGCTCTACATCAACAAGAGCGCGGGCAAACCGATGTGGATGATGGAGTACTCGCGCGACGAAGGGCTGCGCAAGTACTGGGACGACTGGTCGCCGCCCTTCCACAAAGACGGCGACGGGCCCGCGCACAAAGGCGAACCCGCCGCCAGCTACAACCGCAACCAGGACACCCATGCGGTGGAGAACGTGGTGCGGTGGTTTGACTACTGGCATGAGCGGCCAGGCACCGGCGACCGGGTGAACGCGGGCGGGGTGAACATTTATTTTTCCGACTCCAACACCCACCGCCGCGGCGCGGCCAACTATCGTTGCAGCGGCGAGGTGGATGCCATGCGTCTGCCCAAGGAAGGCTTTTTCGCGCATCAGGTAATGTGGGATGGCTGGGTGGACAACGAGCACCCGCGCGCCCACATCATCGGCCACTGGAACTACCAGGCCGGAGTCAGGAAACCGGTTTATGTGGTTTCCTCCGCCGAGAAGGTGGAGCTGTTCATCAACAACAAGTCGAAGGGATTCGGCGAGCAAAGCTCGCGGTTCCTTTACACGTGGAAGGAAGTCGCGTTTGAGGAGGGTGAGATCAAGGCGGTGGGCCACGATGGAGATGGCAGGCAGACGTGCGAGACGGCGATCAAGACGGCAGGCCATCCGGCGGCCATCAAGCTGACACCACACACCGGCCCCGGCGGCCTGCGTGCGGACGGGGCGGACATGGCGCTGGTGGACGTGGAAATCGTGGATGAGCAGGGCAACCGCTGCCCCACGGCCTTGAATGTGGTGACGTTCGACCTCCAGGGCCCTGCGGAATGGCGTGGCGGCATTGCGGTGGGGCCTGACAACTGTATCCTTGCCAAGGAGCTGCCGGTGGAATGCGGGATCAACCGCGTGATCCTGCGCTCGCGGCCAAAGTCCGGACAGGTGACGCTCAGTGCCGTATCGGCGGGATTGAAGCCCGCAAGCATCGAGCTGGCCTCCCGTTCCTTCGAAGCTCCCGGCGGGCTTGCCAGCGCCCTGCCAGATGCCGGTCTGGCTTCGCACCTGAACCGTGGACCCACACCCGCAACGGATTCGTTGAAGCCGACGCGCAGGACGCTTCGCATTGCCAGCGCTACCGCCGGATCAAACGCGGAACAGGCCGCACGGGCTTTTGACGACGATGAGAAGACAGCCTGGAGAAGCAATGGCAAGCCGGGTACTGGATGGATTCAATTTGAGCTCGAGCATCCGGCCACCGTCAGCGAAGTGGCGCTGAAGCTCGGCGGGTGGAAGCGGAAATCTTACCCGCTTCTCATCACCGTGGACGGCCGCAAGGCCTACGCCGGAAACACAACCAAGAGCCTGGGTTACGTCACACTGCCGCTGCAGCACGCGCAGGGCAAAACCGTGCGCATCGAGCTGGTGGGAGCCATTGATGAAAAGGATGAGTTTGGTTTTGTCGAAGTCACCGGCAAGAAGCTGGAAGACAGCAAAGGCGGAGGAGCCAAAGGTGCCTTGGAGATTATCGAAGCTGAAATCTATGCGCCCCTGAGTGCAGCCGTGCCATGATGCCGAGGCCCTGAACCTTTCCGACCCCATTGATGATGCTCCGATCCGATTCTTTTTTCCCTTCACTGCGCCGTGGCCTGCTTTGCCTTTGCGCGCTGCGTGCCGCCTGCGCCATCGCGGGCGCGGCCGAGTTCAAATTCGTTTTCAATAACGGCCCGGCACAGGAGGGTGGTACAAAGGTGACACCCCACACCGCTTACGATGCGAAGCAGGGCTTCGGTTTTCTGCAAGGCACACCCGTGAATTCTGACCAGCCGGCGGTGTTCGCGGTGGATGTGGAGGAAGGCAACTACGATGTCACCGTTCGCTTTGGCGACGCGGCACGCGTCACATCAACGACGCTCAAGGCCGAATCGCGCCGCCTGATGGTCGAGAAGGTGGAAACCGCCGCGGGCCAGTTTGAGACACGCAGCTTCACCGTGAACGTGCGCAAGCCTGCAATCAAAGGCGGCGGAGTGACCTCACTGAACAACCGTGAGAAAGGCGCGCCGGCCGCGCCGGACTGGGACGATCATCTGACCTTTGAATTCAATGGCAGCCATCCCGGTGTTGCCTCCTTGGAAATCAAGCCTGCCAGCGAGGCTCTTACGGTCTTTGTGGCCGGCGACTCCACCGTCACGGACCAGGCGCGCGAGCCTTACGCAGGCTGGGGCCAGATGCTGCCACGGTTCTTCCAGCGTGGCGTGGCCGTCTCCAACCAGGCGGAATCCGGCCTGGCGCTGCCCTCCTTTGAGCGCCAGAAGCGGCTGGCCAAGATCCTGAGCATGATGAAGCAGGGCGACTACTTGTTCATCCAGTTCGGTCACAACGACCAGAAGGACAAGGCGAAGGGGGCGGGGCCGTTCACGACTTACAAGGCGAACCTCAAGAAGTTCATCGCCGCCGCGCGTGGCAAGGGAGGCCTTCCCGTGCTGGTCAGTTCCATGGAGCGCCGGCATTGGAAGGGAGGCAAGCTGCAGCCTTCGCTTGCCGACTATGCCGAGGCGGTGCGACAGGTGGGCAGCGAAGACCAGGTGCCTGTGATCGATCTGAACGCCATGAGCATCCGGTTCTACACCGCGCTGGGGGAAGAGGCTTCCACCAAGGCCCTGGTGCATTACCCGGCCAACACTTTCCCAGGACAAGACAAGCCCCTCAGCGACGACACCCACCACAACGCCTACGGCGCCTATGAGCTGGCACGCTGTGTGGTGGAAGGCATCAAAGCCTCCCTGCCAAAGCTGGCAGACCACCTGACCAAAGACTCAGGCCCCTTTGATCCCGCTAAGCCCGATTCTCCCGACACGGTCCACATTCCACCAAGCCCCGTGGCCGGTCGAATCGAGAAACCCGCCGGGAGCTGATCCCGAGGGCTTGCATGATAAATCAGGGTTTTTGAGATATCGGCGCAGCACACAAGAACCATCACCAGTGGTCGAGATAAGTGGCCCCATATTGAGCGCACGGAGGCCCGACCATGACAATGGTATCTAACCCGGTTTTTTAAAAAGCGTTTTGCGGCTTCGGGCAACACTCTCAGAGCAGCCACGTCATTTCTTTCCGGGATGCCGAGGGTGTGGAACCCGCAGCACCCCGCCGGCTTGTTCGTAACCACCGGCGCGCCGAGGACTCGGATTCAAGATGGACTACACCGAACGGCGGCGACGCAGGCAGATGCCCAGCAGGCCCAGCAGCAGAAGCAGTACGCGACCTGGCTCGGGCACCACTGTGGTCACTCCAATGAGTCCGTGGCTGGAGAGGGCGGAAAGGTCCCACTGGAGATTGCCGGAAAGGGTGGGCAGATCAATGTCGCCATAGACACCGCCCGTCGTGTTGGCACCGGGCACGCTGAAGTTGCCCGTCATAAGTGTGGTCCAGTCGAAAAGGTTGAACACATCACCAGCGGCCGGGGCGGCATAGCCATTGCTCTGAATCACCAGGGAGCCATTGCCGAGGGTGCCGGTGGCACGTGTGCCCAGGCTCAGGCCTCCATTGGTGATGTTGATATAGTCTTCGCTGCCGTAGGTGGGAGTGATGTCGAAAGCGCTGGATGCGCCCGCATGAGCGGCGAGGTAATCACCCAGATCCTGCCCGCTGGCGAGGAAGGCGGTGACGGCTGGATTCGCGGCGTTCACCGTGGGTGTGGTGATGGACATCTGGAGCTGCGAGTGATCCGCCACTGTGACACCGCCGGCGCTGGTGAAGACCAGCGACTGGTTGTCCGTGGCGCTGTTGCCCACACCCGGTGCCAGGATGCCAGGATTTGTCAAAGTACCGACCGTGACGGTTCCCGCCACAGTGCTGGTGGGCGAACCACCGGCCAACACGGAGGCCGTGGCCAGCGTAGTGCCCGCACCGCTCACCACGACATTGCCGGTGCCGGTGATGCTGCCGCTGACACCATTGCCCACCTGCAGGCGGCCCTGGCTCACGGTTGTCGCGCCCGTCCAGCCATTGGTGCCGGTGAGGGTGAGCACGCCAGTGGTGGTCTTGGTCAGGCCGGCGGTGCCATTGATGCTGGCCAGACTGTTCAAGGTTCCAGACTGGAAATTGAGCGTGTTCACCGGCTCCGTTGCAGTGCCGATTTTGTTGCCAGCCATGTCCAGCGTGGCGCCGTTGAGCGTCAGTGTGGAATTGATGGCCGCATTGCCCGAGCCTGTGGCTTCCACGATGTTGCCGGCAAGGGTGACGGTGCCGCCCGTCAAGTTCAGCGTCGGCGTGGCCACGATGCCCGAGGTGGTGGACCGGCCCAGGGTGATGCTGACGCCCAGCGTGGCACCGACCGTCACCGTGCCGCCGGAGATATTCACCGTGCCCGTGGCGGTATTGCCAGCAGCTGTGGACGTATTGGTCGCGATGGTGAGCCCCCCCGTACCAATGGTGACATTGCCGCCGCCAATCTGCAGCGTGCCTGTCACCGCACCGGTGCCGGTGGTGGCGCGTCGGTCTCCCACGGTGACACCAGTCACATCCAGCGTGCCAGTGTCGAACTTAAACGTGCCGGTGGAGGCCCCCGCGCTGGTGGCAGTACGGCCGCCGATGTTCAGGGTGGAAAGCAGCAGGTCCGCCTGATGACCGGTGAGGTCCACGGTCACCACCGGTGCCGCTCCCGTGCCTGTGGGGCCGTAGGCCACGTTCATGGTCGCGCGGCTCATGCCGTCAAGCGCGCGAATTTGCAGCGTGCCAGTGCTCCCGAGGTAGCCCAGTGTTCCGCTCGCACGATTGTTAAAGGCACCGATGTTGACGGTGTTCGCATCAATGATGTTGGTGCCCGAGCCCAGGGTGATGGTCTGCGTGCCATGAGGCGAATCCGAACTGAAGGTGGAAGCGATGATGGTGGAGTTCACCGCCAGGTTCAGTGTTGAGTTGCCAGTGCCAGAGCCAGCCCCGTCAACAAGGTCACCCACAGTGAAGCTGCCGGAGCCGAGGTTGGCGTAAAAGGTGCTGAGCCCGGACATGTCCAGCACTGCCGAGTTGCCAAGGGCATTCTGTGAGGCACCACCGACCTTGAAGTTCGTCGCCGTAGGAACCGAAGGCGTGCCAACCATGAAGGAGCCGGCACCGGTAAGCGTGAGCTTGGTGCTGGTATTGATCGTGGCCGAATTGGGGCCCACCGTCACCGCGCCAGTGACCTGTAACGTCTGGCCTGCGCCAATGGTGATGCGGTTCACCAGGGTGGAGCTGTTGCTGAAGACGTTGAGATTGTTCACCGTCACGCCATTGGTGCTCAAGTCCAGGGCACCCACCGTAGTGTTGGGAGCCAGAGAGGAGGAGGAGCTGAAGTTGAGGTCGCCGGTGACTGGCAGCGTGTTGTTCAGCGCCGCTTGCAGCGTGCCATCCTGGATCAAGGTGGCGCCGGTGTAGATGTTCTTGCCGCCAAGCACCAACGTGCCGGTTCCAATCTTGGTAAGTGCACCGCCGCTGATCACGCCGTTGAGCCGCAGCGGATTGGAGGAATCAACTTCCACTGTTGCGGTGGCTGCGGTGAAGACCAGGTTCACGCCGATGGTTGCGCTGCCAGCGCCCGTTGCCGAAGTGATGGGGGTGGCGCTGCCTATGGTCAACGTATGGCCGCCGGGATCCTGCAGGTTCACCACCGGGCCGCTGGTGTTGTTGAAGGTCAGGCTGTTGATGCTCATGTCCGCGCCGAGCTGCATGGAGCTCTCGTTGGTATGCGTGGTGGCGGAGACAAAGACATCCGTGCCCGCGCCTGGAACCAGGCCGGTGGCAGTGCCGGCAAGATCCGTGGCCCAGTTGCTTTGAGCGCCGTTGGAAACCGCCCATTCATCGGTGCCCGTGCCGGACAGGCCGCCCTTCCAGTAGGCGGCAGTCAGCGGCGTGGCAGGCGTGGTGCTGAGCTGCACCAAGGTGTCTGACTGCGTGATGCCGCTGACAGTGAAGTCCGTGTTGTTGTACACCTTGCCCAGCACATAGGAACCAGCGCTGCCATTGGTGTTGAGCAGGCCGCCGGAAGGCGAGCTGAGCACGATGGAGGACGGGGTAGACCCGGTGGAGGTGCCGTACACATTCACCTTCACAGTGCCTGAGACAAGCGCCTTGGCCCCTGGGTTGAGCACAATGTGGGAACCGCCGCCGCCGCCCACCTCCACGCCAATCGTGGAGCCATTGCCAAGGGTGAGCACCGTGCCGCTGGTGCCAGGCAGCGTCATCACTCCAGCTCCAGTGCCGGGGCGCAGGTTGAAGGTTGCGCCTCCTGCCACCGTCAGGCTGGAGGTACCGGAAAGGCCGTCAGCAACGGTGCCGGTGGAGTGGGTGATTTCGAGGGTGCCAAGATTGACAATGGTCGGCCCGTTGAAGGTGTTGTTGTTCGTGAGCTGCAGCACGCCCGTGCCAGTCTTGGTCAAGGCGACGTTGTACTGTATCACACCGGAGTAGCTGGAGTTCGCCGCATTGCCCACTGTGAGGGTGTTCAGGCCGAAGGCGGTGTTGGTGATGTAACCAGCCGCACCAGTGGTGACCTTGGGCGAAGACAACGTGCCGATGGTCTGATCGAAGCCATTGAGGTCGAATACCGCATCGCTCATCGTGGTGAGGTTGCTGCCTGCCAGCAGGGCATTGGTCCTGCCAATGCGCAGCGTGCCATCCTGCACGGTGGTGCCGCCGGTGTAGGTGTTGGCTCCAGAAAGGGTGATCATGTCATTGCCCTGCTTGGTGAGCCCGCCAGGGCCGCTGATCACGCCCTGGATCTCCAGCAGCACACCGGCCGCGGAATTGCTGAGCGGCGCCGAGGTGTTGGCCTGGCGGCCGTCGTCCAGGCCGTTCACGCCTTGCGTCTGGTTCTGGCCAAGGAAGGAATCGCCAGCAAGGTTGAAGGTCACCCCGGCACCCAATGTACGATACACCGCCTGGGTGGCGCCCAGCAGATCATCCGTGCGCAGGAAGCCTTCGATGGAACCACCGTTGAGCGTGAAGGCGGTGACCATGGTGAGCTCATCGTTGCCGACCTGGAGCGTGCCCGCGCCGAGATTGAAGGCCGGGGCGGCAATGGCATTGGTGGCGGTGAGGCGCAGCATGGAGCCGGGTTGGAAGATGACATCCGTGCGGTTGAAACCAGCCACGTTGATGTCCAGTGCACCGAAGCGCTGCACGGTCACGACATTGGTTGCTGAGCCATCACCAAGGCTGTTGAGGTTGTCGATCTGCAGCGCGCCCTGCTGGATGTTCACCGCGCCGGAGAAATTGCTGGCTCCACGCACGTAAAGGACGCCCGCTCCCCATTTGTCGAGGTGCTGGTCGCTGGTGCCGTTGATGCCCGCAATGGAAAAGCCAGTGCTGGTACCGGTGGTGAGGTTGCTGCTTTGCAGGCCCACATTGAGCAGCGCCCCGGCATTGGTGCCGCTGATGTACAGTTGGCCCGCCTGCAGAATGGACCGTGCCTGCGTGCCGTTGGTGGAGGTGTTGGTGATGTTCACCAAAAGCTGCGCATCCATGGCAGTGCCGCCAGTGGAGGTGATCTGCACATCACCGATGCTTTGCACACGGTCATCACCTCCAGGTGCCCAAGAGATTGCCGCGTTGTCCACCGCGATCAGCCTGCCGAAGGTATAGATCTGGTTGAGCGAGTTGCCCGAGTTGGCCTGGAGGCGCAGGGTGGCCGCGCCATTGACGCTGCCGTTCAGCGTCACGGTGTTGCTGGCCACCGCATTGCCCAGCGCGCCGAAGGTGTTGGCGGTAAGCTGGCCTTCGTTCACTGTCCAGCCACTGTTGTAGCCAACACCCGGGCCGCGGGCGAGATCAGTCTGGTCCTGATTGATCTGCAGCACGCCGGCACCGAATTTGGTGATGCCATTGGCGTTCACGTCGCCATTGAGCTGGGTGGTGTTGCCGGCTACGTAGATCACCCCTTCATACTGGCCCGAGGAGCCAAAGCTGAGGTTCGGATTGATGCTCACCGCCGCGTTGGTCACAATCAGACCGCCACCAGGACCACTGTTGCTGAGCACGATGGTGTTGAACTGGCCAAAGCCGTTGTTGATCGTCGAATTGGTGCGCATGTCGTACATCGACGGATTGTCCAGCAGCGTCACCGCGCCAGTGACGTCCACAGTATCAGTGCCGTTAAGGCCCGTGGGGAAGGTGCCGGCAGGAATGATGCGGCTGTAAGCCACCTGGTTGGCGGCAGGCGAGGCAGTGCTCAGCAGCGTGCGGAAACCAGCCGTGGGATCATAGCTCACAAAGGAGACGGCCGTGCCATCCACAAACCAAGCTGGAGCCACGCCGGTGGGTGCACCAGTGCCGGAAATGACCGTTCCGGCCAGGGCCGGAGCACCGCTGTTGATCACGAAGCGCTCGCTGTTGCTGCCAGCGGGCAGGCCCAGGCGGTTCGCCGCGCCCGTAGTAAAGACCATGGTGGCATTACCCGTACGAACCAAGGTAGGCACGGAGAGCTGCACCTGGCCGGTGCCGTTGCTGGTGAGCGCCACACGCGAACCGGCGGCAAACGTGGCAGCACCATATAGCTCGGTGCTCACCTGGTTGTTCATGCCGTTGTAAGACAGTGTGACACCGTTGAGGTTTAGCGGGGTGGAGTCGGCCCAGCGGTCGTTGCTGGAGAAAGTCAGCGCCGGTGCACCGGTAAAGGTGGCCCCAGACACCGTGATGACGTTGCCGTTGATGGCGGTGATGACCGACCCGGTAACAGTGCCTGTGCCGGTCACCGACATGCCCACGGCCAGGCCGTTGACGTTTGGCAGCGTGGCGGTGGAGCCCGTTGAAGAGGATGCCGTGATGGCAGTGAGCGTGGCGTTGCTGTCGATGCGGATCGTCGCTCCCGGATGGAAGTTGAAGGTGTTCTGGTTGTAGTTGCCGCTGGAGCCGTAGGCGATGGTCTGGCCAAAGGACTCCACTGCGCCGGTGCCGAGTGGCGTGTTGAGGTTGTTAGCGCCTACGTTGCTGGTGAACCACTGGGCCGTGATGCCGCGCGCCACGGTGGTGCCGCCGGTGTAGTCATTGGTGTTGTTAAACACAAACGAGCCGCCGGTGGAGGCCAGCGAGCCGATCTGCAAGGAGGCAGAGCCGGTGAGCACGTTGTTGTTCGCAGCGGTGATGGTGAAGTTCTGGCTGTTGCCGCCCAGGCGGTACACATTGCCCGCGCCGACGCCGAGGCTGGGCGCTGAATAGGTGTTGGCCCCGCTCATGGTGAGCTGGAAGGTGCCGTTGCCAATCTCCACCATGTTGATCGGCAATGAGTAGCTGGTGGGAATCATCAGCATGCCGGTGGAGGTGCTGGTAATCAGCGGCGTGGGATCCACCACCGTCTGCAGACGCACAATGCCGAGGGAATCAGGCAGGCTGCGCACATCGATCATCTGGCCCGCAGCCGTGTTGATATTGGCAAGGGATTCCAGGATCACCTGGCCGCTGGGGTTGATGGTGATGTTGCCCGGGCCCGCCTGCGCAGTGGTGCTTGCGCCGCCAGGATTGCCAAAGCGCAGCACGCCTTGGTTGATGAAGGTGCCGCCGCTGTACGTGCTGCCATTGCCGTCCATCCACAGGGTGCCGCCGCCGTTCTTGGCAATGAAAAGGCCGCCGCCCGCATCGCTGACGTTGGCAAGGATCAGGTCCTGATTCGCCTGGAAGCTGGGCGTGCCGGAGAGCAGCACGTTGTTAAACCGCAGCGACCAGGTGTTGCCAGTGCTGACGGTGAGGACCTGGCCGCCAATGTTGAGCTGGTTAAACGCCACCGTCTTGGTGGTGCCGCCCAGGCTGTCCACTCGGTCCACGCTGATCGTGGTGCTGCCCAGCACGTTGAGGTTGGCGATGTCGCTGAAGGTGTACACGCGGTTGGTGGTGGTGTTCGCCCCTTCCACACGCAGGTTCAGCGTGCCGGTTTCCAGCGTGATGTCGCCAGTGCCCAGGGCGCTGTTGACGATGCTGCCGTTGGCATCCAGCTGCTGGCCGGAGGTGGCCTGGATTGTGCCGTTCTGCAGCACGGTTCCACCCGTGTAAGTGTTGGGCGATGTGGCGACCGCACCGGCCAGGCCAAGGAAGAGCGTGGCTGAGCCCTCCTTTACCAACGTGCCGGAGCCGATGACATCCCCGGCCAGGGTGACGTTGCCGCTGCTGCTGTTCATGTACAGCACCGCGTTGCCGGCGGGCCCCAGGTCGGTCTTGCCATCCACCATGAAGGAGTAGTTCACGCTGCCGGTGGAGTAGTTGAAGTTGACCGTCTGCCCCTGGTCGCCTGGCGCACCGCCAAAGATCAGGTCGCCGGAGATGGAGTTGGTCTTGCCGGTGAGCGAGGTGCTGTTCACACGGTCCACGTTGATGCCGATCAAGGCATTGCCGGGAGCAATGTAGATGCTGTTGTCGAAGGTGGTGCCGAGGGGCGTGAAAGTGAGTGCTGGAGTGCCGCTGAAGGTCGCATTCGAGACCGTCACCGTGGTGCCATTGATCGCGGTGATGTAAGACACGCCGCTGGTGGTGCCGGTGCCGGTGACCACCATGCCCACGGCCAGGCCGGTGACATTGGGCAGAGTGGCGGTGGCACCGCTGACAGCAGTCGCCGTCAGCGTGGAGGTAAAGGTAGGATCGCTGCGGAAGCCGATGGTGCTGTTGAAGCCGTTGACGACAATGGTGCCGCCCAGGCCGCCCACGGTGGAATTGCTGCCGCCCGAGCCGGTGCCCACGCTGCGCAGGTAGAAGCCGCCGCCGTTGACGATGATGTTGCCAGCAAAGGTCTGCTGCTCGGCATCCATAAACATGTTGCCGGTGCCGCTCTTGGTGATGCTGGAGGCGGTGACCTGGCCGGAGGTGGTGGGATTGGCGTTGAGCCCGATGATCAGGTTGTTGTTGTTGGCGATGATTGCTTCGCCTGGCGAAGCAGCGCTGCCGAACACAAGAGCAGGAGTGACGGTGACCGCGCCATTCGAAATCAAGCCGCCGCTGGCAATGGTGATTTTTGCGGTCGTGTCGGTCGCAGTACCAAGCGTGATGTTGCCATCCACCCGCAGCGCATAGGCATTGAGCTGGGCGCCCGCCGCCAGGGTCGAGGCCCCGCTGATGAAGGTGCGGTCGTTCAAGGTCGAACTGGCAGCGGTAAGGGCGCCGCTGGCCGAAACGGTGAAGCCGGCATTCACAAAGCCGAAGTCGCTGTAGGTGATGAACTGCGAGTCGCGGTTGTTGTACATCCACGGCGCCACCATGCCATTGGTGATGGCAGGAATGTTGGCGGGATTGGTGATGACGACTCGTTCATCAGTGCCCAGATAGCTGGAAGAGGTCGGCTCAATGGAAAGCTGGCCATTGTTGCCGGTGATGCCGCCGACGTTGGTCATGCGGGAAATGCTGGGCGTGTCGATCTCCATCACGCGGCCGACAAAGGTGCGCTGCGGGCTGAAGAAACTGCCGCCGGCGGCGCTGACAGGCCCCACTGTTTCGGTGAGGTCCGCCGCGCTGTTGCCGATCACGCGGAAGGTGCCGCTGTTGAGCACCACGGGCGTGGTGTCACCCCATCGGCCCTGGGTGTTGTTGGCAGGCAGCAGGTCAAACTGGTTGTCGAGATTCACTTCGCCGCCCTGCCAGATCGTTGGCGTAGGGCCGCCAACGAAGCTGCCCTTGCTGCCGCCCGCGACCAGGATGCCATACACGTCGTAGCTGGCGGTGGCCATGGCTCCGCGGAACTCCATCTGGCTGCCGCGGTTCACCAAGGTGGCCCCGGTGTAGGACTGGTCCTGGGCAAAAATCACACCTGCGGAACCGGTGGCATTTTGGGCAGTGGCACCATTGCCCACCGTGCCGGCAAAGCCGCTGGTAAGCGGTGCGCCCACCACCACGTTGGCATTGCCGAACAACTGATTTCCGGCCGAGCCAGTCTGAGACATGCCGATGTAAAGATTGCCGGCACCGCCGCCCAGACGGTAAGTAGGATTGTTGTTACCGATGCCCTCATACGGCGCACCGGGCAGGAGTTGCGCAGAGTTATAACGACCGTCCAGGCTGGAGCTTACCGTGAGGCCCGAGCCATTGCTGGTGGAACCAAGGAACCAGGTGCCATCACCAATGCGGCTGAGGTTGATGACGCTTGCATCATACAGCGAGTTGAGCGCCAGCACGCCGCCGCCGGTGCTGGCACCATAGGACGTGTTGTTGGAGAAGGCACCCGAAGCGAAGGGAGCGCGCAGGTTGTAGGCGGTGATGACCGTGTCGTCGCCAATGCCCACAACCCCAAGGTTGTTGAGGTTGCTGCGCACCTCCACAAGCTGCGAGCCGTTGAGGTTGCTGATGGCATTGAAACGCAGCCGCGCACCGGGCTCAATGGCGATGCCCCCAGGCGCAAGCTTGGCCGTGAGGCTGAGCGTGCGTGTCTGCCCCAAGAAGGAGCCGAAGAAGGTGTCGCCCGCCGAGAGCACCGTGCCGCCGGTGTTGGTGGCCACGGCGTTGATGTCCAGCTCTCCCCCGCCTTGCTTGTAGAGCGTGCCGTTGCCGCTGATCTGGCCGTCGAGCGTGACATTGGCCAGGCTGCCGCCGTTGTTGTTGAGTGAGAGGTAGGCGTCCTTCACCATCGTCAGGCCGTTAGCGAAATCGAGCGTGTACTTGTTGTCCGCCGCCAGATTGAGGGACAGGAAGTTGGTGCCCAGCGGGCCGCCGAAGTCGAGACGGTTAAACTGAATGGTCTTGTCGGCGGCGGAAGAGTTCGTGCCCAGGTTGATAATGGTGTTGGGGCTGGATGTGTAGGAACCTGTGGCCGTGGGATCGCTGGTGACTGGCTGCAGGCTGCCGATTTGCAGGGTGTTGCTGCTAAAATCGGAAAGCACCTGAGGATCAGCGAGGTTGTCGCCGTCATGGCGGACGGTGAGCTGACCGCTGGTGCTGAGCTGCACGGTGGCGCCATTGCTCAGCGGGTTGCTGCCGCCTTGGGACATGCGCACTTCCAGGTTGCCTGCGTACACGTTCCAGCGGCCCACGCTGTTGGCGTTCACACGGTCCGTATTGGTCAGGATCAGGGAGTCCGCACCGATCTTGGTGATGGTGTCGCCCGTGCCAGCAATCATTCCGCCCAGCACCAGGTTGCGGACGTTGTTGAAGGTGGTGTCGCCGGCCAGGGTGGTGAGACCGCGCACCAGCAGGTTGTTGTCCGTGGCGCCGCCGGTGGTGAGGAAGTACAGATTGTCGGCATTGCTCTCAAAGGTCAGCGTGCTCACGGCCTGTACTGCCACGGTGTTGGTGGTGTTGACCGTGCTGGTCACGTTGGCGGAGCCAAAGTTGTTCAGCCCCTTCACAATGATGTTGTAACCGGCGTTGGGACCAAAGGCGATGACGTCGATGGCATCCTGCACTTCGTTAGGTGCCACCGGGTTGCGGATGTCGAGAATACCGCCGGCGAGATTGACGGGACCTGTGCCCAGCGAGTTGTAAGAGTTCACCTGCAACGTGCCTACCGGAGTGATGACGCCGAGGGCGGAGGTGATGTTGCCCACACCGATGGTGGTGCCACCAGTATAGTCATCGTTATAGCCGAGGATCAGAGTGCCCACCCCGCGTTTCACCAGGGACACATTGCCGGTGATGAGACCGTTGAAGTTGCTCGTCACGCCGGTGCGGGCATTGATGGTGAGCGTGGCCAGGGCGCCCGAGTTGCTCACGATACCAGTGGCGGCCGCAGCCGACGTCTGGCCGCCGAGCGAGGCGAAGGACAAGTTTTGCCCGGCGAGATCGAGCTGCGCACCATCCATGGGGCTGATGTTGATGAGGCCGTTGCTGGGAACGCTGGCCTGGCTGGCAAAGCTTACGATGCCATCGTTGATCATCAGCGTGTTGAGCGCCGAGACGGAAGGTGCCATGACGTTCGACGTGCCGAAGATGAGCAAAGTGCCAAGGCCTGCCTTGGTGAAGTTGGTGGCAGTGAAATTGCCCGACAGCACCGAGGCGCTCGACTGGCCGCCTCGCACAAACACCAGTGCCTCTTGCGGCGTCGTGCCATTGCCAAAGTAGGTGTTCACGCTCACGTTCGGCCCGGCGGCGCCGTTCAAGATCAGGCCGCCATTGTTGATCTGCAGCAGGGAGGTGGCATCTGTTGGGGTGATGTTGGCGGAGGAGCGCACCGCCAGGATGTTCACTGCGCCTGAGCCTACGGAAGTGACGGCGCTCAGATCTGCCAGCGAAGTCGGAGCGCTCACTGCCAGCGAGGTGGTGGTGGTGGCGCTGTTCAGCGTGAAGCCGCTGCCAGCGACATACTGCACAAAGTTGAGGTCACCGCTGGCCGGATCACGGACGATCAAGGCCGGGGTGCTGAGGATGCCGCCGGTGTTCGGATAGGCGGTGCTGGTGAGGAGCTGCTCAGTGGTGCCCAGGTTGGCCAGGCTGGTGGGCAGAAGGTCCACCGTGCCTTGCAGGGAGCGCGTCAGCGCCGTGGCGGTGAGCTTGGTGGTGGTAGTGCCATGGTCGAGCTGGATGGACGAGCCGCCTGCATAGGTCACGCTGGTGATGGTCAGCGCCTGGGCTGTGGAGCCGCCCACCAGGCTCAGCCTGCCGTCATTGATCGTCACGTTGTTGCTGAACGGCGTGCCGCTGGTGGCCGTGGTGCTCACGATGCCGCCGGCATTGCCGGAGGTAAGATTGGCTGTGGCGGACAAGATGGCACCGCCAATGGTGAGGCTGCTCATGGCATTGGTGCCGCTGTTAAGCGCCAGGGTGCCCGCCCCTTCCTTGGTGAGGCCAAAAGCACCGGTCACCCCGGTGTTGATCGTCCACAGTCCGCCCGGATCGTCCACGTCCAGATAAGCGGCGGCGGCCAGGGCCAGAACGTGGTTGCTGCCGGTGGTGCTCCAGGTCACCGGCGTAGTGCCCAGCAGCACCATGGCTGCAGGGCCGTTGATCGTGATGCTGGTGGCGGTGGTGGAGATGCGGCCCAGGTTGGCATCCTGGTGAAACTGCAGCACGCCGGCACTAACAACCAGCTGGCTGTTGCCTGCGCCGGTGGGGAAGAAGGTGTTCACACCGCTCAGGTCCAGGGTGCCGGCGCCTGTCTTGGTAAGCTTGCCGCCGGCGGTGCCACTGGTGCTGATAATGCCGGAGAAACTGATGTCCCCCTGGGTGGCGATGGCGTTGAAGGTGCGGTTCCGGAACGTGGTGTCCGAATTGATGTTGAAGTCACGAGTGAAGGTCAGGTCATTGTGGCCGCCAAAGGTGAGCGTGGTATCGGCCGCGGTGGAGAGCGCTCCCAAAGGGTTCACAATGGTGCGGTCGCCGCCAAAGGCCACGATCTCGCCGCCAGCATTGTTATTGCCCGAGCCAAAGGTGAAGGTGCCTGTGCCGAGCGGGCCGCTGATGATGGTGGGATTATTGGCCGGGCCGGTGTAATAGGTGTCCGCGTTAACCTGCAACCTGGCACCCTGGAGAGTGACGCCACCGCTGATGGTGCTGGTACCGTAACCATTGGCATTGGCGCTCAGCCGAATAATACCTTGGTTGACGTTGGAAGTAGAGTTGCCGGTAAATCCGATGATCAGCGCGCCGGTGCCGCTGATGGGGCCCTGAATGTCGAGCACACCGCCGCGGAAGGTCGCATCGCTGGTGGAGATCTGGTCAATCGCCAGCGAGCCGGCGGTGACGGCGATGCCGCCGGAGAAAACCGAGTTGTTAAGCGTCTGGCCACGCAAGGTGTTGAGGCCGCTGCCATTGCCCCCCTGGGCGATGAGGCTGCGGTCGAAGGTAATTTGGCCGGCGAGGAGCAGCGAGCCCGCCTGGTTGTTGGCGGCGGGATTGCCGAGGATCACCGGCACATCGTTGATGCCCAGGGCACCAGCGACATTGGCAAACACATCAGTGCCCACGCCCAGGAAACCGCTCAGGATCGTTGTGGTGCCGTGATAGGTGTTCACGCCGTTGAACACCACGGTCTGCCCTGCCTGTCCGCTGCCGGTGGCACCACTCTTGATGAGGTTGCTTCCCTGTGCACCCGAGATCACCCCTTGGAAGCCCACTACGCCACCGCCGATGGCATTGAGCGTGACAGAGCCGCCCACGCCGCTGGGCGAAAGATTGACAGGACCATTGAGGGCGCCGTTGCCGCCGCCGGTGATGCCGAACACATCGGCCACCACATTGACATTGTTAGGCACGGAGACCGTGTTGTTAAAGACAAGGCTGCCACCATTGATCGAAAGCGTGCCGCTGCCCAGCGCATAAGCATTGCTGATGCCCAGGTTGGCCTGGCCGTTCACCTGGATGCCGCCGGTGAAGTCGTTGCGGTTGGTGAGCGTCAGGGTGCCAAAGTTGCCATTGATGTAAGCGTTGCCATTGGCGTTAAAGCCGGCCGTTTCGGCACCAATCTGCACGCTGGCACTTCCGGTCAGGACGTTTTCAAAGGAACCGCCACCAATGGTGAGGCTGCCCTGGTTGCCACCACCGCCGAGACGATAAACATTGTCCGAGGCCGGGGTGAGGCTGCTGCCAAAGTACGTGGCCGGGATGGAACTGCCCAGCCACAGCTTGCCGCCGGCAGCCGTCTCCAGTGCTGCCATGTTAATGGGGTTGATATAGCTGTTGATGTCCAGTGCGATAACACCCATGAAGTCGCCGGTGCTTGTGGCCTGGATCTTGCCTGCGCCGGTGCCAAACAGGCTGGTCAGCGGGGTGGCGGAATTGTAGGCAATGGCGATGCCGGCAAGACCTTCACCGTCACTGTTCATGGTCACCACGTTGCTGGCAATGTTGCTCGCGTCCGCAATCCGCAGCATGCCGCCGGGATTGATGGTGATGCTGCCGGTGCCGAACGGGGTGCCAGTGCGGGTAAGGCTGCCCAGGATGCTGGAGGCGGTGTTGGTGCCGCCCTCGTTGATCACCGTAGCCGCATAGGTGTTCGCCGAGCCGGCAAGCAGCAGCGTGCCGTTGTCGTATTTGATCAGCGTGCCACCCTGCACCTTCCCGCCTAGCACGGAACTGGCCGCCTGGTTGAAGTAGCTGTCCAGGATGTTGTCATGTGCGCCCAGCGTGGTCGTGTTGTCCACATAAACGCCGCTGCCCAGCGTGAGGCTGATCGGGCTGCCAGCGCCAAGGTCGGCAAAGGTGAGGTTGTTGATGTGCTGGGTGAGGGTGCTGTTGTCATCCAAGCGGGACTCACCATTGATGAAAATGGTGCCGCCGAAGTGGCTGCTGGCCTGGGAGCCGCTGGCCAGCACGGAGGTAACGGTGTTGCCCACGCGGGCATCGAGGATAAGGCGGTCCGCATCACGGTTGCCTGCGCCGCCAAGATACACATCCTGGTTGTTAAACACACCAGTGACGGTTTCACCAGTGCCGCTGATGGTGTTCTGCGCGGTGGTGACACCCTGGTTCAGATAAATCGGGCCAGTGATGTTGTTGTCGCCAGTGAGTGTCAGTACGCCGCCGTTGCCAACCGGAGCAAAGTGGGTGAGGCCTGCTGCGTTGATCTGTCCGTTGATGGTGATGTTGACATTCGCGTAGATCAGCGCCTCCAGGCTGCCATTGGTGCCAAAGTTCAGCGTGAACGGCTGCGGCGCGGCATTGGCCGGATTGGGCGTGTTGTTGAAGGTGAGGTTGTTGCCGGTCGCAATCAGTGCTCCGCCGGTGAGGGTGAGCGTATTATTCGTGGGCGTGGGGTTCACGTCACGATTGGTGCGCAGTGCGTATATCGTGGTGTTTGCGTCACCCAGGGTCACCGTGCCGGTGGTGTTGATGTCCACGATGTCGTTGGCTGTAAAGGAGCCTGCCGGGATCGCGCTGGCGGAGGTCACCACCTTGCTGTAGCCCGCCTGGCCGGGGCCGGGAGTAAGCATCAGGCCCGTGAGCGTGGAACCGGTGCTGCCGTTGGTAACCAGAGGCTGGTAACCTGTGCCAGTGCCGGATGGATTATAAGTCACAAAGCTGTTGGTGGCGGCATCAATGATCCACCCCGGGGCCATGCCGGTCTTGGTAACGCCCGCCCCCATGGAGGTGGTGCCGCCCAGAACGATGGCAGCGCTGCTGGGATTGCTCACCAGCAGCCGGTCAAAGCCGGAGCCCTGCTGCAACTGGGTGGTGGCTTGCAGCGGCAGGCCCAGGATGCCTGCTGTAACGGTGTTGCCCTGGCGGGGCTCCAAGATAAGCGTGCCGTGATCCACCCGGGTCAGGTCATTGACGATAAGGGCGCTGGTGCTGGCGTCGGCGTTGCGGTTGATGATGATGCGGCTGTCCTTGCCCACTGTGAAGGTGCCCACCGTCTCGCTCGAGGCAGTAGCAGCAGCGGCATTATACTGAAAGGTGCCGCCGTTGAGCGCCAGGCCGCCGCCATTCGCATCCGTATCCGCCCAGCGTTCCTGGCCGCCGGAGGAGCTGCCGGCAAAGTCAGTCACCACGATCACACCACCGGGACGCAGGATGTAGTTGTTAGCGTTCTTGCCAGTCGCTGCATTGACATAAGAGGAGTCCGCACGGCTGCCGAGCTGAAGCGTGCCGTAAATGATCACATCCGTGGGCGCGCCGGTAAGCGTGCCGTTGGAAGAGCCCAGCGGCGTGCTGCCAGCGGGCGAGCCGCCGACATCAAGCGTAATGGCAGAGCCCTTGCCAATATAAGTGCCGCCAGTGAAGCTGTTGGAATTGCGGATGATGATGCCGTTGCCGGTGTTGGTTGCGGCACCGTTGATTTCCACGCTGCTACGGAGACCCACCTGCAAGGAAGTGCCTACTGCGGAATTGTCATTGAGCTGGTTGTCCGGACCGGTAAGCGCCAGGTTGTTTACACCGCCGGCCAGACGATACACACGCGGTGCCAGCCCGTCGCTGGCACCGGGAGCCAGGGTGCCGATGAAGTCCACTTCCGTGGTGATGCCGGAGATGAGGAGGGCCTTGCCATCGCCGATGGTGGACATGTCCAGGGCACCCGCAAACACGGGCTTGGAAAGGGCGAGAGCGGTGGTGCCATAGGCATTGCCAAAGTTGGTGGCATTAAGCAGCGGCGCAGGATTAAACTCGGTGTCGAGGGACACCACGCCGACGCTGTTGTAGTAGCCGTTCACGACCAACGGAGCGCCACCGATGGTGCCCGCCGCCCATGAAGGAGAAAGGCCCCCAAGGCGCAGCATCGCTCCCGGCATCACATTCACCCGGCCGGTGCCGAGCGGGGTGCCGCTGGTGGCGGTGACCTGCAGGCTGCCGCTCATGATGTTGGTGCCGCCCGTATAAGTGTTAGCCGTTCCGGCAATGGTGGCCACACGCTGAATCGCGCCCCCTTGCTTGTTGAAAGCACCCGGGCCGGTGATGACGCCATCGAACTCGATGTTGCCGTTGGCCTGGTCGCTGTTGCTGAAGATGGTGGCGTAGCTGCCGGCTATGGTGGTGGTGCCGGCGACGTGGAAACCATAGCTGTTGGCTCCCGTCATCGTGAGGGTGTTCTCCGTCAGCGTCAGGTTGTTGATCTGCCAGTCGTTGCCCATGTTCACCGTGCTGTTAAGCCGGTCCACATTGATGGTGGCCGGGCCCTGGATGTTCATGTTCACGCCATTGGTGGACTGGTTGCCCAGGATGATGGTGCCCTGGATGCCGCCGCCGTTGCTGCGCAGGTCGAGCGTGCCGCTCACCAGGGTGACATCGCCTGGCGTGGAGCCGTTGTAGCCGCCCAGCGCCAGCGGGTTTTCCACCAGCAGCGTACCCTGGTTCACCACGGTGCCGCCGGTGAAGGTGTTGTTGCCCGCATCCGGATACATCACGCTGCCTGCGCCGAGGGCGGTGGTGCCCGCGCCGTTTTTGACCAAGGTCAAAGCGCTGGTGCCATCCGTGATCTGGCCGGAGAAAAGCGAGCCAAAGGTGATCGTCTGCACAGCGGCCGTCACGTTGGCATTGTTGCCAGGCGCAGAGATGCTGATCTGGGTGGCGGAATCAATCGAACGGATCACAGCACCCGCAGCCACATTGGTGCCGGTGACCGGCATGCCAACCATGAGATCGGCCGTGGAGGTAAGGCCGGTGATTGTCTGATTGTTCTGGCCTACAGTGCCCAGGCGGTCAACGGGACCGGCGGATTGAGGCGACACAGCCGAAAGGATGAACGAGGCGGGAGAGGAGCCGTTGTTGGTGATAAGACCGCCGCCAAGGCCGTTGGAATTGCTCAGCGAACTGAAGCCGGCGTTGTTGCCGTTGAGATCCAGCACGCCCTGGTTGTTCAAGACCAGGTCCGTCTGCAAGCGTGCGAAGTGTGCACCGGGCGCCACCTGCATCACGCCTTCTTGAATGGTAAGCGAACCGAGGATGCCGTTGCTGGAACCGCCAAAGACGACCGTGCCGGCGCCGCTCTTGGTGAAGGATCCGGCGATGATGTCGCCTTTCAAGGTGGCCGTGGCGCCGGGAGCCACATACAGCAGGCCTTCACCAGAGGTGGTGCCGCCCTGGCTGGCCGTGAGCGACTGGCCGGTCGCGGCGGCCGTGGCATTGACATTGAGAACAAAGGTGGTGCCGTTGGTGACCGAAGCGACAAAAGCTCCGGCGGGGATGTTCGGACCGGAGACGGGCATGCCTGGCAGAAGGCCTGCGGTGTTCGTCACTGTCACGATATTGGAGTTGGCAGTGGTCGCTGCCGCGGCCAGCGGAATGGTGCCGGTGGAGGTCGGATCAAACACCAGGTTGCTGCCGATGGTGGCGCTGGCGTTCACAACGATGCCGCCTTGCTGCACGGTGTTCACGCTGGGAATCACCAGCGTGCCGCCGTTGACATCGCTGGTTGTGCGGAAGGCGTAGATGCTGTTTGTGCCTGTCAGGTTTTGGGGAGTGCTGATGTCACCAATGGCCGTGGGCTGAGTGCCGGCCAGGCTGGCAACCGTGGTTCCAGCATAGGGGGCAATGCCAGTGGTGGCCGAATTATAAAAGGCAAATTGAGCCTTCCCGGTGGAATCCGCCGTGAGCAGGCTGGGAGCAAGAATGCCGTTTTGGTTGGCTGTCGCCAAGCCAATGCCAATGCCAAAAATGTCGGTCTGCGGCATCACCCGCACACCACCGTTGCCGGCCTGGCCAAGCACGTTCGTCACATTGCTGATAACCAGGGTGCCGGTGCCCACGCGCAGCAGGTTCAACGGCTTGATCTCACTTGAGTTGGTGGCAATGGCCTCCAGCGTCAGATAACCGCCACCTCCAAAGGTCATCGTGCCTGTCGTGTTGGCCACGGACTGATTGCCTGCGGTGGTCTTGTCGAGGTAAAGCGTTCCGCCGTTGAGCGCCACGGTGGAGGCAGCGGCGAAGGGCAGGTTGCTGGCGGACTCAAAGATGCCGTTGTTGACGATGAGGATCTTTTCGCTGTTGGCGGCGTTGTCATTGATGAAGGTGCCGGGGCCGGTCTTCACCACGGTAAACACGCCGGTGCCGTTGTTGTTGAGCAGGCCGGTGGAGGTGAAGGTGTTGCCAGAAGTGACATCGATGCCAATGGAGGTGGTGGCGTTGGTGTTGGGCAGGATGTTGCGCGCCGAACTGAAGGTGCCGTCCACACGCAGCACACCCCCATTGGCCACGATCTGGCCCTTCGTCACCGGGTCGCCCAGGTTCACATCGGCGCTGATCTGCAGGATGCCGGCGTTGAGCTGCCAGGCGTTGCCGCCGTTGTTGGAGTTCACCCCCTTCAAGATCATGGTGCCAAAGCCGGACTTCTGGATGAGACCGCCGCCGTTGAAGTTGCTGCCGAGGCCCTGCGTCAGGGTCTGCGCCGCCCCGACATCAAAGACACCGCTGCCGACAAAGATGTAGTTGCGGTTGGTGGTGAAGGACGAGTTCCACACGCCCAATGAACCGCCGTTGAATGTGATCTGCGAATTCGGCGAAATGCTCGAATCAGAGTTCACCACCACGGTGCCGGCATTGAGGTTGGTATAGCCGGAGTAGGTGTTGGCACCGGTGAAGTAGAGCGGCCCGGTGCCGGTCTTGGTAATGCCGTTGAGGGAGCCATTGACACCATCGGAGATGTTGCCAGAAAGGGTGAGCAGGCTGGTGACGGGGTTGCCGCTGACAAACTGGTTTTGCACAAAGAATGTGCGCGTAACACCGGTCTGGTTATCCCCCAGGCCGAAATTCGAAGTGATGTTCAGGTTGGTGGCGCCGGTGAACTGCGCATCACCCGCAAAGGCGATGGGATTGGAGATCGTGCGCACAGGAGCGAGGAAGGGCGTGCCGCTGTTGAGATCGGAGAGCAGGCCGCCGCCATTGAACACGATCGTAGCGGATCCCAGCGCACCATCCTGACCCAGCGCGAGGTTGCCGCCGGTGTTCAGATACACGTTGCCGCTGAGATTGTTGGAATTGTAGATGAAGACGTTGCCGCTGCCGTTGACCAAGCCCACGCTGCTGGCCTGAGTGACGTTGCTGATGGCGCCAATCATCACATCGCTGGCACCGGTGAGCTGATTCGTTGCGCCCATGAGGTTCAGCGAGCCCGTGCCGCCGCCCAGCCGGTAAACGGGATGGAGGCTGGTGAGAGGCAGGCCGCCGTTCGTATCCGGCACCAGCGTATTTACTGAACTGGGGGTGATGGCACCGGTGAAGTTGCCGCCAATGGTGGTGCCCAGGAAGGAAGTGCCGCCGGCATAGGTGTTCTGGTTCACCGCGCTGGAGAAGCCCACCGCATCAATCGCCAGCACTGTGCTGAAGGGACCAGCCAGCGAGCCATTATTGAAGGTGTAGGAGCCTTGGGGCAGTCCGGCACTGCCGCTGTACACGAGCGAGATGGTGGCCAGCCCGCTGAGATCGCTGTTCACCGTCACCGGGTTGTTCAGCGTGTTCTTCGGGTTGCTCATGCCCAGGATGCCGCCGGGCTGCACGGTTACGGAGCCTGTGCCAAAGGGCGTGGCGGCATCTGTTCCTGCCTGCGAGCGCAGCACCGCGCTGCCGGTGGAGGCACCGGTGCCATAGATCACCGTGCCGCCGCTGTAGTTGTTGTTGTCATTGAGCAGCAACGTCTGGCCGTTGCCGTACTTGTTGAAAGCGCCCGCTCCCGTCACGGGCCCGGTGAGCAGCACCTGTGTGCTGCCGGAGCTGTTGTTCCAGTTTACATCGCCGCTCAGAGTGGTGGAGCCTTGTACATTCAGGCCGATGGCGATGTTCAGCGTAATTGGATCAGTGCTTAGCACGGAGGTGGGCGATCCGCCTTCACGCTGGTTGACGGTGATGCTCTGGATGCGCTGCTGGCCGGCGGTGCCAGTGATCGTGCCGTCGTCCTTTACCACCACATCATTGAGGTAGATGGCGTTGGCCGTGGTGAAATCCGCGATGGACACTGCGTTGTTGCGCGGGTCGCCGTTGAGGATGATCTGCTGGAAATTGAAGCCCGTATTGGTGCCGCGCAGAGTGCCGCCATCCACCACCAGCGGACCGGTGAGATTGGAGTTGCTGCCGGAAAGCACCAGCACGTTGGGACCAAATTTGGTCAGGCCAGTCGCGGCCAAAGTCCCAGAAATCGTGGTATCCGCTGTCACATAGATTTCCGCTTCATTGGCCCCGGCGGTGCCAAAGTTGAAATTACCGGTGTGGGTGGCTGCGCCGGCGAGGATCAGGCCCGCGCCATCAGTGGCGTTGCCCGAAATGGTCACCGTGCCACTCATCACACCAGTAGTCAGGCGCAGCGCATAGGCCGCACCATTCGTGGCGCTAAAGGCAGTGGCATCCTGGTTGACGATCGTGCTGGCGGTGGAAGTTCCCAGCTTGGAGGCAGAGAAAACCGCGGGGGCGAGACCCGTGGCTCCATAGGTGAGGAATGTCGGCGCAGCGACCGTGGTGCCATCCACCATCCACGGAGCGATCATGCCATTGACCGGTGCAGGAGCAACGCCGGTGCCGTTGAAGTTGCTGATGTAAAACTGCGTGGTGGCACTGCCCAACGCCGCTGTGCCATGGGTGAAGGCGATGCCGCCCAGGCCGGGACGGTTCAGCGCCGTTGCGGTGAAGATCGCAGCCGCGTTGGCACCGCTGCCGGGCACGATGTTGATCACATTGCCACCTCGGGCGTTGATGGCGGCCACAGTCTGGCTGCTGGTCATGCCGGCCGTGTTGGAACCGAGGAAATTGAGCGTGCCGCTGCGCATGTTCAACGTGCTGGTGTTGGAAATTCGCAGGTCCGTGGTGTTGACCGTGGTGGCGGTGTTGTTCAGTGTGAGAGTGCCGCCTTCAAACAGATTGAAGGTAGTGTTGCCGAGCTGCGGAGAGGCGCCCACGTAATTGGAGGCGGTGGTGTCCAGCGTGCCGCTGAGCAGGTTGATGGTGCCGGTGCCGAGGGGGGTTTGTGTAGCGGCGGCCGTGCCGCTCACCTGAATGGTGCTGCCCTTGTTGATGGTAATGGTGCCCTGCAAGGCATTGGTGTTCTGAATCGCCACGGTGCCCGTGCCATTGGTGATGGTCTGCACATTGGAGATGGGGGATCCCACCACCAGCGTGGTGGCGGCATCATTGAGCGCCGAAAGCTGGTTCGCGGCATTGAGGTTAAGGGTGCCGCCACCGCCCAGGCGCAGCACATCATCCGCCGCGGCCTTGATCTTGCCGCTCACGGTCGAGGTCGTCGAGCCCCCCAGATACACAGGACCGTTGCCGGCGGCTGTGGAGCCGATCTTGCTCAGGTCGATGTTGTTGGTGAACGTGGCCGCGGCGCCCGGTGTGCCGGTGGCGTTGTAATTGACGAAGCCGGTATTGATCTGCACCGCTGCACCGTAAGGGCTGACGACAGCGGAACTGAGGCTGCTGCCGTTGGCGGTATGGTCGAGGTCCGCATCAAAACGCAGAACAGCCAGCGAACTGCCCGAGCCGGCCAGTGCCAGCACCTGGCCATTTGCCAGCGCTACATTCTTGCCATTTTCAATCGCCAGGGCCGCCCCTGGATTCACGATGATCTCGCCGCTGCCCAGCGTGGCGGCTGCGGTGTCGAGAAGGAGCGTGCCCGCAACAATGTTGGTGCCTCCGGAATAGTCATTGGCAGCCTGCAGCACCACCGTGCCCGCGCCAATTTTGTTCAGGATGCCGGCACCGGTGACATCGCCGCTCAGGGCCACCATGCCCGCGGTCGGATCAGCACTGCTCGGGCCCACCGGTGTCATCGTGGTGCTGAAAGTCGAAAGGGCGCCGCCAAGGGTGGTCTTCCCCGTCACCTGGAACCCATAGCCATCGCCGTTGGTGATGGTCAGCGTGCTGCTGCCCACGGTCAGGGTGGGGATGGAAATGGTGTTGTTGGTGTTGGCGCTCACCCGGTCCACGTTCAGCGTCACGTTTCCCTGGGCGATGATGTTGTTGGAGTAAGCAATGGCAGCCACCGTGTTGCTGGCGGTGCCGTTGTTCAGCAGACGAAAGGTGCCGAAGTTCAGCGTGATAGTGTCGCTTCCCAAGGCGCTAACGCTTCCTGATGACGTCAACGTACCTCCATTGAGGATGACAGGGCCGCCGAACGAGGTGTTGTTGCCCTGAACGGTAAGAGTGCCGCCACCCGCCTTGATCAGGCCATCCGATCCCGAAATTCCCGCCACGGAGTTGGAGCCCAGAGTGGCATTGGCGAAGCCGTTGATCAGCACGGGGGTCGCCAGGCCGTTATCAAGGCGAAGGATATTGGTGCCGCTGGTCGCGATGGCATAGTTGTTGGTGAGGAACACCAGGCCGCCGGCCGTCTGCTGGCCGCTGAGAGTAACTGTGCCACTGGCCAGACCACCGAAGACGGCCGTGTCATTGGACGAGTTGGACCATGCAAAGTCAGGAAGGGTTGGCAGAGATCGGTCCCACCACGTGGCGCCAGTGCCCCAGGTGCCGGCACCGCCCAGCCCCGCCTGCGTGGCGAAAACGTTATTCGCCGCATTGCCATCCGGGTCCCAGTAGTAGGTGGACCCTGCGTGGCCCCAGGGTGTCGCCGAAGCCAGCATGAAGACGCCCAGCAGCTTTAACCACCCTCCCGCACGAGGTGGTCGCGCGATTTTTGAGGCGGTTGTACATAGCGGGAACCCTGCTGACCTGCGGTTGCGGGCAAAGGCAAATAACTGCATCTCCCATCATTGCGCAGGGCTTCCACTATCTGCCATGAGCGGCTGCTTGCCCTTCATCTTGAGCATTTGCTTGCCTTCATCTAAAGATAGCCAGCGTACGTTGGTCAAGGTTTGGCTTCCGCGTGCCGCTACAGGATTTTCCTCTCCTCCACAGGACCAGAGGCAGATAGCACCACAGTGCCCCAGAGCCTTGGCGACGGCACGATGGGTGCTGATGCGACGACCTCCACCGACAGTCCTCACTACGTTCTAACAGCGACAGCAAATGCGCCCTGGACGGCGATTGAGGCGGCGCCCTTTACATGTGTGGTACCGCGTCTTTGTGAGTGGCGAAGTGCAGCGTGGCAAATCCATGCGCCTGACCACATTTATCAGCGTCTCGTGGGACTGGGCAGCCCCCCGTGCAGAGGCTCGGTTAGCTAATGAGGCAACAGGCCGGTGCAGGTCCCAAAGTCCTCTCGCCTGCCTCCTGGGCTCAGCCTGCCCGGGTTGATGGCCTTGGCTGGCTGTTGGAGAGTCCAAGGAGGCGGCCTAGTGCTTCCAGCCCAGCCAATGTTGACCGCCAGAATGCACAAAAAGTGCACAAAAGAAAAATACTCGAAGGGACCATGGCGCTGGAACCCTTGATTTTGCTGGAGCCGAGTGTCGGATTTGAACCGACGACCTACTGATTACAAATCAGTTGCTCTACCACTGAGCTAACCCGGCGTTGGGGCAGTGTAGATACGGCATTCGGACGGGGCTTGCAACCAGTGACTTCAAACCGCCGGAGACCGTTCCCCCCTGCCCCTATCTGCCAGGCTTGAGAGCATCCGTGATAACGTCGCCCAGAATGGCGGCGCCTTCGGCATTGAGGTGGCAGTCGAAAATGCGGTTGTGGACGTAGCGGCCCTTCTCGGCGGCGGCGCGCAGGGGCGGAAGGGCGTTGTGGAACACGATGCCCTGCTCCCGGCAGAGATCGGCGACCCAGGCGGGGAGGCCATCAGGCCGCCACTGGCGGACCTCGGCAGGGAGCTTGTCATCAAAGCGTAGTAAATCATGATACACTCTGTTATTGAAGGGGACGTACACGAGCGAGACCTCCAGATGCAGGGCGCGGGCCTCGGCGGCGAGCGCGGTGATGCCGGCCTTCATCGCGGCAGCCTGGGCGGGGGTCATGGCACGGGGATCGACGGGCAGTTCGGTGCTGACAGTGACGGGGATTTCGGCGTTACCGCTTTTGAACCAGGCGTTTTGATAGCTTTGGGGCCGCGGGGCTTTGCCAAAGCACTGGAACCTGGCGGCGACGGCTTTGACAAAGGAGGTCTCAACACCGGCCTCCTTGTACGGCCGCTCGCCGGTACGCTGGTACTGCTCGAGCGCCTGATGCTCACGAGTGGTGTCCTGCACGTCGTTGCCTTCGAACATCACGTACACCACGCGCTTGCAGGAGGGGGCGGCACCGAAATGGCGGAGATACCGGGAGTAGGTGAGCAGGCCGGTGGCACAGGCACCCAATCCTTTGATGCGCAGGCCGGTGCGCGCCGCTGCGATGGCGCTGCTGGTCTGCTCGAAAGGCAGGTAACCCAGCTCGACATAGGAATCACCGACGACGACGGCATCCCAGTCCTTCAGATCGGGGGGATTGCGGAAGCCGTTGGTGTCATAGTCGATGGTGACAACAGGCTCGCTGGCATAAGCGTTGTCGGTGCCCTGCCGCAGCCGCTCAAGCTCATGCAGGGGCCGGCCAGTCCAGCGGACGGGGCCCGGGTGCAGGAAAAACACCTCGGGCAAGGGCCGGTCAGGCTCGCGAGCCCAGATGGGATAGGCCTGTCTCGAATCTTTGCCGGCACCGGGCCCAATGGCTGCGAAGTTGATTTTCGCAACGCGGCCAATGCCTTCGACCATCCCCAGGAGCGCACCCAGCACCAGCAGGTTGATTGAGAGCCAGCGGATGAACCGCCACAAACGGCCTGCGGGAAGGCACAGTGACAGGCCGGACCAAAGGAGCCCGAAAGCGACAAGCGCCAGCGAGCCAATGTAGGCGAAGGTGCCAGGCGGCGGACCAACCTTCATGAAAATCCAGCCGCCGAGGGCGACAAGCCCGGGGCCAACGAGAAGCCCGGGCAGGCGGTCGGAGATGCCCACGGCCGGAGCGGGAGCGGTCAATGTGGACAGGCTCACGGCAGGCGGAGGATGCAGGGGGTTAATAGGCGTTCTCGCGACGGCAAAAAGTCAGCAGCATGATCTGCACATCCAGCAGGAGGCTCCAGTGCTCAAGGTACCAAAGATCGGCCACAATACGCTGGGTCAGATCGGTGTCGCCTCGCAGGCCTCGGATGGCGGCCCAGCCGGTCATGCCAGGCTTGGCGTGGTGGCGGGCGTTGTAATGAGGAATCTCGTGCTTGAAGTTCGCGATCAGTTCCGGGCGTTCGGGGCGAGGTCCAACAAGGCTCATCTCACCAATGAAGACGTTCCAGAACTGCGGCAGCTCGTCGATGTTCCACTTGCGCATGAATCCACCGATGGCCAGACGACGAGGGTCATCGGCGGTGCACCACTGGGCTCCGTTGGTCTCGGCATTCAACCGCATGGAGCGGATCTTGATGATGCTAAAGGGCTTGCCGTTCGCGCCGGTGCGGCGCTGGCGGTAGAAGATGGGGCCGCGCGATTCGAGCCAGACCATCGTGCCGAAGATGGCGATGAGCGGGGCGGAAAGAATGAGGCCGACGATGGAACCAACGATGTCAAGGCAGCGCTTGGTGATGACGTTGAAGGTATTGTCCAACGGAAGCTGGCTGACACCCAGGATGGGCGCGCCCCCCACGGTCTCCAACTGCAGCCCGGAGATGAACACGCGGAAGCAGGACGGAATGATCTTGAACTGGACCATTTCGCGCTCGCACAGGTTGGCGATCTCCACCGCACGATCCCGAGGGCCGCTGAGATCGGTGAGAATCACCATGTCCACCGCTCTGGTGGCGATAATGCGTTCCAGTTCATCGATGTGGCCAAAACAAGGCATGCCGGCCGAAGATTCGATTGAGCGGGCATCATCGGACTCCACCCAGCCAACGATAAGGAAGGCGTGCTCGGGGTTCTGATTGAACTGGCGCTGCAAATCGAGGGAATCCTCGCGGCGGCCCACCACAATCGTGCGCTGCTGCAGCTCGGCCAGGCGGGAAGGATGGTGCAGGCGCACGTCGAAGTAGGCTCGCCAGGCCAGCAGCAGGGTGAGGGTGAGGGCGCCATTGAGCGCCATGTAAATACGCGAGATGGGGGTGGAGATCTGAAAGGCCAGGGCGACAAGAAGAAAGCCCGCAGTCCACAGCACGCTGCCTTTGACAATCTGACGGGTGACCTTCTTCGCCTGGAGCAGCATGTTGCTGCTGTAGATGCCCCGCCAGGCCAGAACAACGATGAGCGAGGTGGTGCCCAGGGTGAGGTGGGCGTAGTACTGGTGCACGTCCAGATCGGTGAAATGACCGATGTGCTGGAGAGTGTTGAACCGTAGCCAGAAGGCTGCGAGCGAGGCGAGAAGGGACATCAGAAAATCCCCAAAAATGGCGAGCAGCACCCAGCGGTGAGCGGCTTCGTAACGATTGCGGTTCATGGTGTTGTCATCAGTGGAGGGACGGCTGGGAGGGGCGGCGCGACGAGGTTTAGCGACCACGACTGTGCCGCTGGCTGCTTGGGGGCGAGAGGGGCGGACCCGCGCCGACTGAGGCAAGGAGCAAAAGGGGAATGGTGGTTGATCGACCATGTTTGCAATAATTATCGAAAATGCGCTTCACGTCCAGTAAAAATAGCAGAAATTATAGTTGATTCGGTTTATTTGATAAATAAAACCTTCTCATTATAGTGGAGTTTGAAACTCACTTTTGATGAAGCGTCTTCTCCCCTGTAGAGCGGGATTCACTCGCCAAAGGGGGACCATCTGACGTTCGGCTGCACCATGGTTGGCGAAATTGATTATAGACTTTATAATCAGGATGGCGTTTTGTTTGCAGCAGGAGCTCTTCTACTCCCTACCTCCGCCTTCGATCCCCAAACACCATGCAGACCGCCCAAGACATCGCTGCCCGAGTTGAGCGGGAGCGCTATGCCCACACCGAGAAGGACGTGATGGCAGAGCACAACAAGATCAAGCACCGCTTCCCGCACGTGGATCTCTACCCCTCGCGCAAGCGGCTGGACGGCCTCTACAAAACCTTCATGCGCAATGTGCAGGGGCTGACGATTCTGGACTATGGCTGCGGGCGCGGCGACATGACGCTGGAATACCTGCGCAACGGAGCAGCCAAGGTGGCGGCGATTGACATCTCACCCGTGTATGTGGCGGATGGTGAAGACAATGTGCGCCGGGCGGGCTTCAGTGAGGACCGCTTCAGCTTCCAGGTGATGGACGCACACCAGATGACCTTCGCCGACAACAGCTTCGACATCGTGGCAGGCTGGAGCATTCTGCACCACCTGGATCCCGACACGGCAATGAACGAGATCCATCGCGTGCTGAAGCCCGGCGGCCGGGTGCTGCTGTGGGAGCCGCTGGCGGATCACCCGCTGCTGAAGCTGTTCCGGTGGTTCACGCCCCAGGCCCGCACGGAGGACGAGCTGCCCTTCACCGGCACCGCCATGCGCCGCATCATCGGCCACCGGGAATGGCGCAGCGAACTGGGCTACTGCGGCGTGCTGGAAGCGCCCGTGGCCATGTGCACCTCGGTGCTGATGCGGAACCGGCCCGACAACGTTTTCATCCGCCTTGCGGACAAGCTGGAAACCTGGATGCACGAGAAGCGCATCCTGCTAAGCTGGAACCAGCATGTGCTTTTCAACTTGGTGAAGGCTGGCTGAGCCGGCTCACTGCACGCCGTGCTCGAAATACTGGCGCACCTGCTCCAGGGCGCGGGCACGATGGCTGAGCTGGTTTTTGGTTTCCGCTGGCAGCACGCCAAAGCTGTCGGTGAGGCCTTCTGGCACAAACAGGGCATCGTACCCAAAGCCGCCGGCTCCCTGTTCTTGGGGGATGACCTTGCCTTCGACCGCACCATCAAAGGTGGCGAGCGTCTCGCCGCCTTTGGCCAGCGCCATGGAGCAGCGGAAGCGCGCGGCCCAGCCGTCGGGACGGTCCTGGTCATGATTCCGAATTTCTATTTTCAAGCGCTCGCGGTTGTCAGCATCGTTTGCGTTAGGTCCGGCATAGCGGGCGGAGTACACGCCAGGGGCCTTGTTCAAGGCATCGACTTCCAGGCCGGAATCATCGGCCAGCACCAGGAGCTGCGGCAGGGCGAGGCTGGCGGCTTTGGCCTTGATGATCGCATTGGCAACGAAGGTCGTGCCGGTCTCCTCGGGTGAGGCAAGCTCGGGATAGTCGCGCAAGTCCTGGACCTGCCAACTGGAGCCAAGCATGGCCTGGATTTCCTGGGTCTTGTGGGCGTTGGAGGTGGCGACGAGCAGCGTGCGTTCGTTCATGGCACCGGATGCCTAGAACGCGAGGCCGCTTTTGTCCAATTGCGGGTGTGACACAAATGTTTACCGCTTGCGATGCCGCCACCGGTCTTTCAGCCAGACGGCGGTCCCCAAGGGCGAGCTGAGCATCAGCAAAAGCCGGCTCTGCCAGGGCTGGGCGGCCCACAACGCCAGCAGCCGGGCACGCGGCAGGGTGCAGTGCAGGATCATGCGGACCAAGTTCGCCGCCTTGCGCGTGAGCATGAAGGGGTCGTGCCAGAACCAGCGCACGGCCACGCGCAGCTCGTTGAACTCGGCCAGCACAGGGCCGTTGGCCTCCTTCGCCGGGTCGCGCTTTTGGTTGGAGATGAGCGAGTCGTCCTGATCCTGGAAGTACATCCGCAGCATCTCGTTGATAAAGCGCGTCTGGTAATGCTCGTCGATCTGGCTCCAGACATAGCCCTCAGGCACCAGGCCGGGGAGGTCTTCGGGGAACGGGAAGCGCTTCAGCACGTCGGTGCGCTGGAAGCCCCACTTTTCCCCGCGTACCTGCCAGCGGTGCTGCATCTCGATGCCCGTGCCGTCGCGCCACAGGCCGCCGGGGAAGCGGTTGCCCACCAGCGCGCCTTTTTCATTCATGCACAGGCAGGTGACAGCGGAAAATTCGTCGCGCCGGGCGGCCGGGATGCGGTTCCAGTGCCACCAGAAACGCTCCAGGGCCTGGGGCACGCAGGCATCGTCGGAATCGAGCACCACCAGAAGCTGGCCGCGGGCCTCACGCACAGCGCGGTTGAAGGCGACTTTCTTGTGCTGGTTCGGCTGCCAGATATAGCGCACAGGGAAATCGGAGGCCTGGCGCTCATAGGCTTCCACCACCTCGCGGGTGTTGTCCGTCGAGCCGTCGTCCACCACCAGCCACTCAAAGTCGCGAAACGTCTGCGCCTTGAGGCTGTC